>Ga0255048_10001334_pt1 | contig 17267 bp, 11 predicted proteins | sample JV7_2_2_MG_FD_183619 | JGI IMG/M metagenome (GOLD analysis project Ga0255048, IMG submission 183619) | Seawater microbial communities from Jervis Inlet, British Columbia, Canada - JV7_2_2 | ecosystem: Environmental > Aquatic > Marine > Inlet | place: Canada: British Columbia | collected 2016-10-06
GACGGCGTAGGTGATCAGGTTCAACAACTGACGCCGGCACCCGACCGATCCGCCAACGCAACACTGCCCCTGAAACGCAGGCGGCGCACGGCGTCAGTGGCGGCTCGCACCGAGCAGCCGGACCGGCAGCGTGATGACCGCTCGGAGCGTGTCGAGGACGCCGTTCATCGAGATGCCGATGATCCGGAACGGGAGCAGCAGCACCCACGCGATGGGGTAGACGATCAGGACGAGCAGCGCCAGCGGCCAGGCGAACACGAGCAAGATCAGCCACAGGATGATGGTCATGTCATTTCTCCTGTCCTGGCGGCCATCAGGCGGCCTGCCCGGTGACCGGGCCGCCCTCGTGGTCGATGACGGCGTCGGTCTCCTCACTGTCCCACGTGCCTTCGGGGGCGGGATCGACCAGCCACCAGAGGAGGAGGTAGGCGACGAGCGACGCGCCGCTGAACACAAGGGCGGCAACGAACGCCACCCGGACGAGGAGCGGATCGAGGCCGAAATAGCGGGCGAGGCCCAAGCAGACACCGCCGATCTTCTGGTTTTCGGCGTCGCGGTGGAGCGTGCGGTCACGGCGTGACATGGGAGTTCCTTTCGTGCTGACCGGCCCTCGCCGGTCGCGTCGATCTGTTGTTGATCTCATCGTCGCGCTCGGCCCGGTAAACAGCCATGGAGCTAACCGGTGGATTGATGGTCGTGCTAGCAGGAGCCGATCCCCGTCGTCCACATCCATCACTGGACAATTCCGCAGCACGCCACCCGCTGGTCCACACTGTCTGACGGGCAGTGTTGCATTGAGCCACGTTGACGGTCGGGAGCGTTGCGGTCCGTCACTCTACGTAGTGGTGGTCCTGTGCGGCAGCGTCGGTCCAGGCCTAATGGCGCCACTGTCAGCGGCCGGAACTCGCGCGGGATAGCTCAATGCAACAGTGCCCGCTCGAGTCACTGCTGCGACCTTGCGCGTCGCAGCTCGACGGCTCGGAGCCACTTGTTCTGGCGGCTGCGACACGCTTTACGGCAGTAGCGCTGGTTGCTGCTGCGGCGCTCGAACAGCTCGCCACACCGCCAGTACCCACATACGGCGAGCCGCTCGGGATCGAAGTCGACATCGACAGCCTCGACGTCGTAATCGTCCTGACCCTTGGGTTGTCGTACAGCGCAGATCTGCAGAAGTCAATCAGACCGACGCGGTTGGCGGTGCGTGGGGCCAGTCGAACGTCGAGGTCGCCGGTGCACTCGACCTGCGTCCGCACAATACGACCCACAGAGCGAGACGTTCGGGCAGCCGGTAATGGCTCTGTTGCATTGACGGATCGGGTGCTCGGCGACGAGTGTGCCGGGGTGTATCGCCCCAGTGCTGCGAGTCCGTTTCGTCTACTGGATTTCGGTTCCCACCCACGTGATCTTGTTGGCCGTTCGCTGGTACCTCCGCTACGGCCTGTCATCCCGCGATGTAGAGGAACTCGTCGCAGAACGCGGGATCGACGTCGACCACGTCACGATCTACCGGTGGGTGCAACGCTTCACTCCGTTACTCATCGACGCCCCCAGACCGTGCCGCCACAGCGTCGGTGACCGCTGGTTCGTCGACGAAACCTACGTCAAAGTCGCCGGAGTGTGGCGGTACGTGTACCCGTCGATCGATCAACGCAACAGCACCAGCGCGGGGTCGTTGATCGGGGTTGGTTGGGGGAGCCGGAGCTACTTTCCACAACTGGGTCGGCCCCAACTCAAGATCCGCGCTGGATGGTCGATAGTGAACGCGTGGAGGTTTCCCGTGCGGTTCGGCGCTGGGCACTCAGCGCGATTGTGATCGGTTCCCTCGCCGCGGGATGCACCTCCTCGGACGGTGGCGAGTCTCAATCAGGTGGCGAGTCTCAATCAGGTGGCGAGTCTCAATCAGGTGGCGAGTCTCAATCGGGTGGCGAGTCTCAATCGGGAGAATCGATCGTCTCGGCCACTGCCCCCGCATCGTCGACCACAAACCAAACGGCGGTGGCCACCACTACCTCTCCACCGACGCCATGCATCGACTCCGGCACCGGCCGGGCCATCCAAGACGCGCTGAATGGCGTTGAGGCGGAGGCCGTGCTCTGCCCGGGCGCCGTGTTCGAACTGACCGATGCGATCTACTACACAGCCGACAGACAGCAGATCTATACACAAGGGTCTCCGACCGACGATTCGCGAGCCTTGCTGAGGATCACGGGCGAAAGCTTGGCTACGGCGATCGACGGCGCCAACTTCGACCACATTGTTCTACGCAATCTGATGATTGACGGCGCCCGTCCTCAGCTTGGCGTCGCCCAGGGTGCCCTGATCGAGTTCGGACGCGGCATAGAAGACATCGACGTCATCGGCCAGACGGTCGAGTGGGTGAGAGCCTACGAGCCACGAGGTTGGACGGTTCTCTATCTGGGCGGCATCTGCACCAGCGCGGTGGCGAGGAACAACGAATTTGGCCCATCGGGAGACCCGGTGGCTGGGATGGGAGATGGGATCTCACTGGAATGCCCGAACAGCATCGTGGAAAACAACACGATTGTCGATGCCACCGACGGCGGGATCGTGATCTTCCAGTCGCCGGGATCTCTCATCGCTCACAACACCATCAGAGCAGAGAGCCGGATCATGTTCTACGGAATTTCGATGGAGGACTACCACCCTCGCGAAGGTGACTTCACCGGCACTCGGGTAGTCGACAATGTGATCGACGCCCATGGCGCCTTGATTCGTCGGGGAGTGGCAATGGGCCCCGGCATTGGTTGCATAGATCCGCCGGGCGAGTTCCGCAGCCATGGTGCTGTGGTCAGTGGAAACACCCTGATGGGATCTCACATGGGATACGGATTCGTCATGGCCGGTGTGCAGGACTGGACCGTCACCGACAATGTTGACGTCTCACGACATCTCGTGCCAGATCAGACACAGGACTGTTTCGGCAATGCCGTTGACAACCCGACCGGGTTCATGATGAACGAACCGACCTCGACCGGAGAATTCCAAGTCGACTTCGCACCTGCCACCCTCGGATTCACGACTGAATGGTGGCCGGCACGCGGCGTGGTCTCGGAATCTTGCGTTCAAGAATTGATCGGGACTGAAGTTCTCGAGGACATCAGGTCGGGCGGAGCGGGGCAACTCTGGCCAGCCCTCGAATCCGTCGACCATGCAGGACTGCTCCCCAACTGCATCACCCTCTATCAACAACCCGATATCACAGATTTGCCGGAGATGATCCAGGTGGGTGTGATGACTTGCGAACCCTTCTGCATCACCGTCGATCTGATCAACCTGTCCGACAATGCGGCGGATATTCATCAGGTGGAGTTCCTGCTCGAAGATTTCCCGGTCGAATGCCGCGGTCTGCCCGAAGTGATCCCGGCGGGCGAAATCGCCCGCTGCACCATCGACGACTACGTCACAACCGGGTTCCAAGACCTGTCGTGGTACGGACTATCGCCCTCGAGGGGGCACTGGGGAATCGACTACCCCGCCCCGACCAACGGATGAGTCATCGCCTAGCGCGGTCAGCGGATCCTCGAGATCAGACACCTAGACGGCCGTAGATACGAACCACCCGAACTGTGGGCACCAGTTATTGTGTCGTGGCTGGTCAAGCCAGATTCCGAGAGGCGCGGGACCGGCGCGATTGGCGGGAGAAAACCCCGCTCGTCGATGCCGGACCGCTGCGAAATGCAAGCGTAGAGGCTGTCGCCAGGTCAGCAACACCCGATTCGGCCACCCAACGGTCTAACCCCGGCCGAGTGCCGTTTCCTCGGCAGGTTGTCGACCTGACCGGAGGTCGGCTTCGAAGGCCTCGAGCTGACGCTCGATCTCGTCGCGCGTCTCCATCTCCCGGATGAGGTCCTGGCTGTAGCGGGCCAGGAAATAGGCGATCGTCTCGATACGGAGCTGAATCGACCCGGTGGGTTTGTTCTCGTCGATGTCCTTGAAGGCGAAGAACGGCGTGCCGCTGGCCTCGACGATCTCCTCCAGCACCGAGTAGATCGGCGCGTCGTGCCCGCACTTGAAGCTCGACAGCTCCAGTCCGACGAGCCAGGGGTGCCTTGCGACGAACTTGGCCGCCCAGATCTTGCGGGCGGTGTTCTCGCTGTATGAGTTCTTCCACACGTCGGTGATGTCGCGACCATCTGCGATCAACCCGGCCTCGATGTCGTCTCGGAAGAGGGGCTCGACGATGTCGTCGTCGATCGGAAGGTTGTTGATCGTCAGGACCGGATAGCCGGCGCGCTGGAGCTCTTCGAGAATCTGCTGATTGATGCCGGGGTCGTTCTGGTACGGCCGGCCGAGCAGGACGATGCCGAGGCGCTGTTCTCGCTCGAGGCTGGCGAGAAGATCCCGTCCCTTGTTTCGCAGATCGGCCTCGAAGCTCCGCAACGCGGCGAGCCCAGCCGCCGTGGCCTGCTCGTTCTCCTCCCGGGTCAGGCCCAGCAGGTCCTCGAATTCGCCGAACATCTGGTGCGCCAGGAGCGCGCCGTCGCCGAGGTTGACCAAGGGGTCCAGGTAGCGAATACCGCGCGCCGCGAACGCGTCGTCCTCCTTGGTGAAGGCGGCCTTGACGGCCTCGGGCGTCGCCGTGACGGTTGGGCACGCTTGGGCCGCAACGGTCTCGGTCAGGAACGTCGGTAGCGAATCGATCATCGGAAACACGATCCAGTCGAGCGGCGCTCGTTCGTGATGCTTGTGAAGCAGGTTGTGAACGTGGGCGATACAGACCTTGCTCGGGAAACACGGGTCGATCGACCCCCGCTTGGCGCCGTCGCGATACAGCGTCTCCGACGTGAAGTCGCTGAAGACAAAGTTGCCGAACGGCACACCCAGGCTCTGGAAGTAGGCCGTGAAGAAGGCCGCCACCGAGTACATGATGAGCGCGCGGGGAAAGCCGATACGCAACTCGGCGCGCGACGCGGCTGCGTGCTGTCGCTGCTTGGTCTTGGCCCGGTAGGCACGCTCGGCCGGTGCCGCAGCGACCGCGGGCTCGAAGTTGCCCCAGACCGCATGGGCGGCGTAGTCGGTCAGGTTTGGGTTCGACTTCTTCGTCGCGTCCATGCCCTTCTTGATCTTGCGCATCGAGTCGAGGTCCTCGGCTTCGCCCTTGTCACAGGTGGCGATGATCAACCGGCGGGTGGCATCGGGCAGCTCAGCCGCTGAGGGCGCCGGGGCGCGCGAGTCGACAGGTGAGCTCGCGCCGTCTCCGTTCCCGTTCCCGTTCCCGTTCCCGTTCCCGTTTATACCCAGAGCCGATACATCGACGAAGGTGCGCAGGCACTTGTTCTTGCAGAAGTTGCACCGCGTCGACTCGTTGCGTGTGGCGCGGTAGCTGATCCGCGCCACTTCGTCGAGCCCGATGAAGTCGGTGCGCTGCCCCTCGCTGTGCAGCCGCACCGCCTCGAGCGCGGCACCGATCGCCCCGGACTCGCCGGTGTGCTTGTGCACCATGACGTTGGGCCGCACGCCCGACTCGTCGTGGAATCGGTCTTCGATGAAGTCGACCTGGGCTTTGACCGCCGCCATGTTGTGCTGGGTGCCGCCCTGGAGGACGAAGTTGGTCCCGAGCTTGGCCAGGTTCGGGATCTGTGAAACGTACAGCCAGATGTTCTTCGGCAACACCGCCGCGAGGCCGGCGAGGATCTCCTCGGGCGCCCAGCCCTGGCGCTGGTAGTCGACGATGTCGGACTGCATGAAGACGGCGCAGCCATAGCCGAACAGCGGATACGACTCGGCGGTGAACGCAGCGTCGGCATAGTCGCTGACGTCAATCCCGAAATCCGCGGCGGTGCTCTGCAAGAAATAGCCGTTGCCGGCCGAGCACTGGGTGTTGAGCTTGAAGTCCTTCACCTTGCGGTTCTTGAGACAGATGATCTTGATGTCCTGGCCGCCAACATCGCACACGACGTCCACATCATCGAAGAAATGCAGCGCGCTCTCGGTGTGGGCGACGGTTTCGACGATCGCCGCATCCGCGTTCAGCGTGTCGCGCAACACGTCCTTGGCGTAGCCGGTCGTGCCGACGCCGAGAATCTCCAACTCGGCGCCCTGGTCCTCGACGTAGGCACGCAGCTCGGCGAGCCGCATCTTCGTGTCCTCGATCGGATTGCCCTGGCTGAGACCGTAGGCCTTGGCCAGGACTTCCCGTTCCGGAGAAAGCAAGACGGCCTTGGTCGACGTGGACCCACCGTCGACGCCGAGAAAGGCGGGCACGGTCGCGCCGGCTGCCAAGCGAGCCGGCTCGAACGATTCGGGACGGTAGGCCTCGAGGAACGCCTCGCGCGTTGCTCGATCGAACGCCAAGCCCCGGTCGGACGCGTTGCGCTTCTTGGTGTTCACTCCTCCGACGGCGAGGTGGGTGCGCAGCGGACCGCTGCCGCGGTAGCGACCGACGTGCTCGTCCTCCTCCTTGCCGAACTCTGCCGCCCCGATCGCCGCGAAGTACTCGGCGTCTTCGGGAACGACGATCAGATCTTCGGGATTCTCGACCCCGTCAGGCAGCTCGATCTCGCGCTGGGCCCAGACCTTGGGGATGTTCACCTTCCAGCATTCCATCATCCCTTTGATGAAGGTGTTGGGCCCCCCCAGCAGCAGGACCTTGGGCCGCAGGGTGTTGCCGCGTGTCAGCACGGTGAGGTTCTGCTGGATGATGGCCTCGAACAGCGAAGCCATCAGTTGCTCGCGCGACACGCCCTGCTTCTGCAGGCCGTTGATGTCGGTCTCGGCGAAGACGCCGCATTTGCCCGCGACGGGATGGAGTTCAACGCCGCGGTAGGCCATCTCGCCGAGCTCGGCGAGGGGTATATCGAGCTTGGCGTTGATCTTGTCGATGATCGATCCCGTGCCGCCCGCGCATTTGTCGTTCATCGACGGGATCTTCCGCTTGCGCCCGGATTCGGGATCCTCTTTGAAGATGATGATCTTCGAGTCCTGGCCGCCAAGCTCCACCACCGAGTTGCACTCCGGGTACAGCCGTTCCACGGCGAGCGAGACGGCGTTGACCTCTTGGACGAACTTGGCGCCCAGATGTCCAACGAGCGAACCACCGCCCGAACCGGTGACGAAGATGCGTATCCCGTCAGAACCGAAGTGTCCCCGCTCCCCCAACGCCGCCTCGATCGAGCTCAGAAACTCGAGGGTCTTGTCCGCCTGCCTGGTGTCGTGGCGCTGGTAGTCCTTCCACACGACCTCGTCCGTCGCCGCATCGAGGACCACCGCCTTGACCGTGGTCGAACCGACATCCAGTCCGATCCGCCAGCACATGGCGCGGCGGTCCTCGGTTTCACTGGCGACCGTCAGTCGTCGTCCCATCAGTCGTTCTCCATCAGGGCGGCGACATGGGTCACGTAGTTCGCTGCAGTACCCGCGTAGCGCGGGTCCTTTGGCAGCTTGTACAGGCCTGAGAGAAGCTCGGGCCGGGCCTCGGCGTAGGCCCGAATCTCATCGATCCCGCGTCCGGTCGTCTCGAGTACCTCCTCCATCTCTTCCTTGGCCTTGCGCCGCGCCTCGCCGAGCGCCATCTGCACTCGGCTGTGGGCATTGATCTCGCCTTCCCCCGAGGTCTCGATCGGCAGGAAGATCATGTCGGGGAACTGCGACTGGACCGCAGCTTGGACACCGTCGGACTGGGTCGATGGCATGCAGCCGAACGGCTTCAGGCTCATCACCATGTGGCTCAGCTTGTTGGTGGCGTAGTAGATATTCTTGGCGACCTCGAGGTGGCCCTCGCCGCCGTGAACGCGTGAGTTGTAGTGCGGGTGGCCGAGGCGCTTGAGGTGCATCTGGCAGATCGACGCATGGGTCGTACCGCCCAGCGCGGCGCGCAGGCGGTTGTACTCGCGGGTGAACAACCTCTCCGCGAGCTTGATGCCCGCCTGGCCGACGTGGTGACGTAGCAGGTTGCGGTTGCCCGGCATCCCGTAGCGATCACTCTTTTCCTGTTTGACCTGCCACATCAGATAGAGCATCCACGATGCCACGGGCTCGACCAGGACCTGGGCACCCTCGCCCTCGAGGAAGCGGAACATGTTGAAGTTGCCGTCGCCTTCGGTGAGCTGAGCCCAGAACTCTCCGGTGATCTTGACGATCGGAGCGACCCGGGTGCGGTCAACCTGCACGCCGGCAAGGATCTGGCGGCATGCGTCCAGGGCGTCGAGGTAATGCGGGGTGTGCGTCTGCTGCCACAACTTGCCCAAGATCTCCGCTCGAGACGACACGCCGGGCCACCGCCGCAGCCCCGAGAGCCTTCCTTGTTCGAGCGAGTAGAAAGGCCGTCGCTCCATTGCTTGGCGGAGGATCTCGGTGCAGCGGTCCAGGGCCCGGTCCGTGGCGCCGACTTCGATCTCGAACGGGCGGATCTGATATCCGACCTCGTTCACCAAGTCGCCGATCAAGATCGCCGAGACCACCGAGAGGGCCAGATCCAGGTCCAAGCGCAGCCCGGGATCGACATCGTTCAGGCTGAGCCCTTCCTTCTGCTGGATCAGGACCACCCGGAAGCCCTCGAAGCCCGAGTTTCGGAGCGCCAGGCGGTACTCGGCCTCATACATCCCGAATCGGCACGGGCCGCAGGTCCCCGCGGTCAAGAAGACGTAGTCCTGGAGGATGCGCTCCTTCTCGATACCGGAGTCGCGCAGGCCCTGCAGGTAGCGGACCAAGTTGCCGACCGTGAAGTAGGTCGGGTTGCACTGGGCGTTGTTGCCTTGCTCCTTGCCGATCTGGAAGGCCTGCACGTTGGGAACGGGCAGGTGCTCGCACTTGTAGCCAAGTCCCGTCAGCGAGCCCTTGATCAGTTCCTCATGCTTGACCGTAAGGCCACCGAAGAGCAACGTCGTGTGGGCGCGCTGGTCGGAGGTGAAGGAACTCTCCTCTGGCCGTCGGAAATGCTCGCGCCGCTCGATGAGGCCGGCTTCGGACAGCAGTCGGGAGCGCTCCTGCTCGACCTCATGACGTATCACTGAGTCTTCCCGCACAATCGTCACCAGGCAAGACCCCCTTGTTCGGTTGCTGTCGGTTGGCCGCTGCGATGCTGGCGGCACGTTCATGATGGTGGGCCGAACTCCGGCTCAGCCGAACTCCGACTCAATAGGGCCCAACGACCCTGCCACCTGCGGCGGAGCACGGTATCACCCACCCTTCGGCAACCCGGGCCGCTACCGGCAAAGCGCAGCTCTCCCGAATACGCAGAGAGCGACCGATTCCGGAGACGCGTTCCGAATCCGCCCGAACCCTACCGCACACCTCTGCCACCAGCCAGAGCAGAACTTCGCGCTGGTCCCAGAGGCGCGGGTCGTCGAGGTGCTCTTTGATGCTCGCCGCATCGTTACACCGCCGGTACATGGTCTCGAAGTCCGGATCCCCCGGCGGGATCTGCCGCACCGGTACCCGCCACGTGGAAGTTCGCGTCGCTCTGCCGGCTGTGCCCGTCAGGACGTGGCGCCGACCACGGCGGTGAACCCGATGCCCAAGTCCTCGATCGACAACTCGCCGATCAACGTGCCACCCTCGATGTTGCCCTTGATGTCGACGGCCTGCGGAATCCCGATTTCGTCTTGTTCGGTCTGAGGACACGATGTCGCTCCATCGAAGTTCAAGATGAGTTCGGTGGTTCCGGTGACGCTCGAGCCGTCGACGACGAGATTCGACGCTCCGCTCGTGAACGTGAAGTCGTCGAAGCACACGGGCGCCTCATCCTCGTAATCAACAGCCGTGGTGAACGCAACGTCGATCGTCAACGTTGCCCTGTCGCCCTCGACGACCAAGGTGATCGACTGGCGTGTCATCGACCCGTCGGGACCAGGGATCACGGGGTTTGCTCCAAACCCACCGGAACCGGTCGGCACAGGATCTTCGGTCTCACCCGGCGCCTCGTTGACGTCAGGGTCAACACTGTCGTCGTCCGGTCCGTACAGATCATCAACCGACTGCCCGGTCTGGTCGAGCACGCACTGCTCGAACGTGATTGAGAAACCGGTGATCTGCCCCATCGCACCCCGCATCCGGCAATACTCCAGCTCGTCTCGGAGTTCCTCGCGACGCAATTCACGGTTGCGGGACTGCATCTCGGCGGTCGTCGCGTCCGTGAAGCCCCCGAAGATGATCGCCTCGACGATCACATCGACCGAATAACCGTCGTGGGCCGCGTGCAGGATCAGCTCCAGGAAGAATTCCGGCGCGTCCTTGATCGACGCGGTGCCGAATCCCCGTTGCGCCTCGGCGAGCGCCTCTCTCAGCTTCTCGAGGTCGAGCTCGCGCGGCAGTGGGCGGAATCCAACCGACTGGAACGCGGCAACGGCCTCCTCCGGCTCGGCCCCGTCGACCGTGCCGTCTCGGGTGAGCGCCCCGGCGGCGACGGCTTCAACGATCTGATCAAAAGTGAACCCGTCGTCGTAGGCGCTCAGCACCGCAACGCCGGCCGTCGCCAGATCGCCGAAGAACTCGAACGTGGTCGCCGCCGTGCGCTCCACCGATTCGGCCGCCGAGACATCGAAGCCTGCATCCGGCCCTGCGGCGGGATCAGGTTCCAGACCGCCGACGAGTTCGGCATCGGTGTCGACCACAGGCGACGCGCCCGAATCTGACGTGCCGTCGCCACCGCCACATGCGGTAACGATCAGTGCGGCAACCGTCATCGCTGCGACCAGCGGCTGCGACGTGCGGGATGGACGCGACGTCATACACCGAGACTATCGATCGTGGCTCCGATGGCGGGACGGTTGGCGTCCACGCATGGAATCTACGGCGTTCACAGGGGGAATGATCTTCGTTGGGACCGGCGCCGCTCCCGGTGACGAAGACATCCGGGTGGAGTACGGGCGCATCAGGGGCGTCGGCCCTGCGGGCCGCCGTTCCTCCTGGCGAGGAGACCGATCAGAGCACCAAGCAACAGGCAGTACGAGATGGACAGGACGAAGATCATCGTCTCGGACATCTCAGTTCACCACGCAGCGACCGGCAGCGTGCCAGGCGTATTGCCAGGAACCGTCAACGAGCTCGTATCGCTGTTCCCAGACGTCCACCGTCCCTACGTCGACGCCGAGGTCAACCTGAGGCTCGATCTGTGTCCAGGAGGAGCCCGGCGACCGGTACCACCATGCCTGGTCATCACCGGTGTTTGCCTGAGCGGCGAACCACGTGCGGTGCTGCCAGGTCCCACCGTTGACTCGATGCCAGATCCGCGAGTACACCCAGGTCTCGACTCCGCTCGCCGTAGTGACATCGGTCGGGAGCAGGACTGTGGCTGTCGGGCCGGAGCAGTCGATCGCCGGCTCGGTCCGAGCAGCCTCCGAGGGTCGGGCCCAGTCTGGTCCGAATGCCCGACACGGCGAGGTCGCGACCTGGCGGAAGTCGTGGGTCGAGCGGTCGACATACCCTGCGACAGCGGTCGTGTTGGTCCCGACCTCGATCGCGTTGCCGGTCACTTGGGGCCCGGCTTCTCCGACGAGGCAGTTGCCGGTCAGCAGGTTGCCCTGCGACGGCGTGCCGGCTGGGAAGTTGCCGTGCACCTGTGCGGAGTTCTTGTCGGGCCTGAAATCGGTGACGCGGTTCGTCATCACGTTGTTGCGCACGATGGTGCCGGAGCTGCGCCAGGGGTAGCCCTGCGCCAACGTCGAGCCGATGTTGACATGGGTGGCGTTGCCATCGAAGACATTGCGCTCAACCAACGTATCGAGACCACGAGGGAAGACTTGGACGCCGCGATACTTGTTGTCATAGACGGCGTTGTCGATGATCCGGGTGCGGCGAGCGTTCACGACATAGATGCCGTGGTTGCCCGAGTACGAGTCCTGTACCCACTTCGGTTGGAGTGATCTGTCGGTGCCGCACCCGTGGACCCGGCTGTTCGAGATCGTCACGTCTTGCGCCTCGATGCCCGAATAGTCGTTCTGGTAGGCCGCGAGCTTCCCGATCCCGATGCAGATCCCGACCGGGTGTTGGACATCGAGATCGGTGAGGCTGATCGAACGCCCCTCGATGTGGACGGCGTTGCCGGTGAAACCGTCGCCGATGACGTTGAGATCGGTCATGACGATGTCGTGGGAACGTTCGTTGAACAGGAGGCCGCCGATGATCGTCGCCCGTCCGCCAGGACCGCTCGTGATCGTGATCGGCGCAGCCGGTGTCGACTGGACGGTTCCGATCACGCCCGCCCCGTGAGCGATGAATGTGTCGCCGGCAGGAATACAGCCGGTCTGGCCCGGGCCGAGCACGGCAGCGAGTGTGCTGAGCGTGGCGAAGGCGCTGGCCGGAGTTGTTCCGTCGTAGTTGTCGCTGCCGTTCGAGCTGGCCCAACGATCGCATCGCGCTGCCGCCACAGCGGGAGATGCGTCGACCGCGGTGATCGACAGACCGCCGGCGAGAGCCAGTGCCGACGCGGCTAGGCGGATCATCCGGCGAGGCGGACGTTGGCTGGTGGGTGCTGCGAACATGGGGTTGCCTTCCTGCAAGTGGTTCCTTCACAGCGTCCTCCGACCGGGGAGGCACCGACATCCGAAGAGCCCGCCACCTTCGGAAGGATTCCAAATCGCACTCGACACCCCGATCAGGCCCTGTCGGAACCAGCGAACGAGCGATCGGCAGCTCAGGATGATTCCGTCTCGAGCCGGTAGGGCCAAGGATCGACGTGGGTCCGACTGCGAGACCACCACCTCTCAAGTGGGAAATCCTCACGAACCTTTGCTGGGCGACCGGAGACGGCGAGCGGGCGAAAGCGCTCTGATACCTTTCGCTTGTGGGCCGCGATCGCTCGTTTGGCGGGTCGGCGACCGATCGACCGACATCATGCCTGGTAGTGGGTGCGCGCGGCTCCGGGGTCAGCCATTGTCTGAGGCAGTGGTCGACACGGTCGTTTCACGTCGGGCTCGAAACAGCGATTGGCCCGTTCTCAGCGTTTGTCCGCTCGTGCGGGCCGGGTCCTCTCGCGCTCGATGACGAAGAGGTGAAGGCGGTTCTCGATGTGGCCGGGGACGACCCTTTGATTGTCGATGACGCGCACCTGCTCGACACCGACTCGATCGAGCTGCTTGTTCGATTCTCGGCTGATCACCCGATCGTTCTTGGTGTCCATCCTGGCAACGACGGAGCGGTTCATCTTCTTGAGCGCTTCGGTCATCTTCCCGTGATCGGCCCGCAGCCGGTCGATGACGACGTGATCGGAGCGCTCGTAACGACGTGGGCGCGTCCCGGCGTCGAGACCAACGCTGTTACGCGACGTTCCTCAGGGTTGCCGGGCGTGGCCAGAGCGTTGGCGATCGGGGGCTCTCTCGAGTCGGCGATGATCGACAGCTATCGTCGTCTCGCTCGCCTTCTCAGCGCCGACGAGCGGCGATGGATCGCCGCCGCGATGGTGGCCCCGGAACGCCTCGACCGCACCGAGCTGAGGCCACCGCCGAAACGGCTGGCCGAGCTCGACCTCGTCGACCTCGACAACAACTCTGTGCGCCCAGCCCTGTTCGGCGAACTCGTGATCTCGGAGACGGAACCGGCCGACCTGAACAGCGTCAGATCCGGCCTTGCCGATCAGGTGTCAGACCAGATCGCCCGGGCGCGGCTGCTCAACGACGCCGGCGAACATCAAGCGGCAACCGAGGTAGCGAGCGACGCACTCACCGGCTCGCAGACAGCCGACGACCGGGCGACACTTGCGGGGCTCGCTGCAACCGATTGTGGGTCAGGGCGTTTCGCTGCCGGCCTGCTCGTCGAGCGCGAGCGACCCGCCGAAGCGGCAGAGCTGCTCGAGCGGATGTGCGGATGTGACGATTCTGAAACGGTCGAGCTCCGTTGTGCGATCAGTCGCCAGCTCGACACACCCGACCGCTGGTCGCTGATCGACTCGTTGGCTCCAACGTCTCCTGAATCTGTTCGGCAACGATCGTGGGGCAACTGCGAGATCACCACCGACCACGCCAACGAATCGCTTCCCGATCCCGTCATCGCCGATGACCTCGACGCAGCGCGTTTTCGATGGCATCAACACATCGCCCGTACCACCGTCTTGGCGTCAGGGCCCGAGAGCGCGACCCCCGCACTCGACTCGTTGGCCGACCGTGGAGAAGTTGCTCCTTCGTGGCGGCAGCTCGCCACTCACGTTGCAACGATGCGACAGCTGCACCGTGAGGGGGCGACGCGTGAGATGGCCGATGCGCTGATCCGCAACGAGCTGCCCGCACTACCGACCAGTCTGCTCGATGCCCACCGCATGATCGCCTTCGCCGACATCGGCGACAGTGCCTCGGCGCTGGCACTCCAAACCGTGCACGAGCCGATCTCGCCGATGGACCGAGCTCTGCAGGCCTGGGCCCGAGCCGAATCCGAGCTCGCCGCCGGGCACCCGGTCGCTGCCGCACGAGTCGCAGACTCAGCGACACACGTTGACCTACCCCCGGCCTGGATGGCTCAGGTCTGCCGCGCTTGGGCAGTCTGGGACGTCGGAGACTCCCCGCCGCCACTCCACACGGCTTCCGAGTCCCCCCTGGCAGCGCTCAGCGGGGACGAGGTCACAGCGATCGGTCTGCTCCACGTCACGGACCCCGCGGCGGCGGGAGTATTCGATGACGTCGCCGAGCGTTGGTCGGGCGTCCACCATCGTGGTGAGCTGCGCTGTCGATGGGCCGCCGGCGAATCGGCCCGTCAGGCAGGTCAGACCGCGGCAGCAATCGAGCGACTCACGCTGGTCGAGCAGGCATGTGAACTGGGTGGGTACGGGCCACTCTTGCAGCGCGTCCGTCGATCGCTTCGCCTCGCTGGCGTGCGGCGGACCGGGCGTAGGCAGGCGGCGGCCGGGCCTTTGTCAGGGCGCGAGGCAGAAGTGATCGAACTGGTCGGCAAGGGAATGACGTCCCGTGACATCGCCGCCCGCATCGGGGTGAGTTCTGCAACCGTCGAAACCCAGATCACGTCCGCGATGCAGAAGCTCAACGCCCGGACCCGGCTGCAGGCCGCTCTGGCGTATCGGGAGCTGTCGACGTGACCGGGCGGCGCCCCTCCGTGGTGCTGGTCGATGCCGACGCCCTTCCGGCGCAGCTGGAGCGGGCGCGAAATCGCGGACGGGCCCAGACCAACTTCGACCTACCTGATGATCCGTGGATGCTCGACGACGAGAACATCATCTGTCTGGGAACCGCAACTGAGGAAGCGACGACAAGGATCGTGCTGGCAGCGCTGCGCGGCGTCGATCTCGTCGTCGCCCTGCCCGATGCAGCGTGGACCCTTCCTCTGGTACGCGATCTCGACCGGATCGCGACCGTCGGCACGGGACAGCCCGCCGCAGATGACCCCGCCGACCTTCTCAACGACGACCAACGCGAGTTGCTCGGCCTGCTCGCCTCTGGCATGTCGATTCCGGAGGCCGCAGGCGAGCTCTATCTCTCGATTCGAACCGCAGAGCGACGGTTGGGTGCCGCTCGGCGACTCCTGGGCACTCGTACTACGGCCGAAGCGGTGCTGTTGGTGGGAACCGGCAGATGAGTGGCGGGATCTGGGGAAGTCGAGGTCGAGGTCTGAGCCTAAGGTGGTCGCCGATCGCAGGAGAAGCAATGTGAGCGACAACATGCACCCGTTCGACGACCAGGGCCCCGACGCCGACCCGGAGGGGAATGAGGAGATCTGGTCTCTGGAGCTGGGCGATGACGCCTCCGAGTCCGAACACACAGATCTCGGCGATGGCCGCGAGATCGGCGCGGACCACGAAGATCACGACTTTGACGACGCCCTCGCCGATCACGACGTGCTCGGTGACGACCTCGCGACCGAGCTCGACCCCGCGGATCGGGCAATCGACGTCGGCGACCAATCCGGCGATGCGGTGGACACCGATCGGCTCGAAGCTGACCCGGACGAGGCCCGAGTGGCTGAGGCTGATCCGACCGAAACCGACCAGTTCGATCCGGTCGAACTAGCGGTCGACGCCGAAACGGGCGCTCCCTTCGACGATGCTCAGGTCGCCGGTCTCCTCACCGACCTCGACGTCGACATCGGCGAATTCGATCGAACGATGATCGAACTCGGGCTCCATGTCGAACCGGACAGCCGGTCCGTCGTGGTGACGCTCGAGCAGCTCGAGGTCGAGTCGAGGGTCGAACACGCGGATGTCGACCGCCTTGAGCAGCTGCTTGCCGGTGGTGCCGAAGTCCGGATGTCGAACGGCGACATGTTGGTTGGCTTGGACGACCGAACCGACGAAGCGATCGTCGAACGCGATGGCGGCACGCGACGCATCTCTCTCGACCAGATCGAATCGCGTTGGTCGAATCACGCCTTCGAAATGGTCGTCACCGAGACCGCCGCCGGCCGAGTCGTGCTGCTTCCCGTGGCCGCAGGCCCAGCACCACTCAATGGCGGGGTCTCGGGATGATCGTACTGGCTCGATCCCGCACACTCGATCACGAACCATTCAGTCGCACTAGCGACCCAGACCAGGAGTGATGCCGTGAACGAGATGCCACCGATCGACATGCCAGACGTGCCCGGCGAGGGCCCGATGCCGGGATTCTTGCCCGACGTGCCGGCCCCGCAGCCCGTTGACGGCCAACCGGACGAAGGCGATCCGTTCGACGTCGACCCGGTCGATGATCTGGAAGTTTTCGATGAGCCGATCGATGACGGTCCGGATCTGGACGAACCGCCCGAAGAGGTGCCGGTCGAGAATGATCCAGTCGATGAGGTTGCGGTTCACGATGAGCCCGCCCCAGCGGAGCCGGTAGGCCCCGACCCGGTCATCGCCGAGCCGGCAGAACCTGTTCAGGGCACCGAGGAGCCGGTCGGCGGGGCAGAGGACCCGGAGGACGGGGAACAAGCCGAGCAGGATCCGGCGATCGACCTGGGTGTGGCCGACGAGGACCAGGAGTCGGGTTTCGACGACGGATTCGAGTGGCTTACCGAGTTTGGTGTCGATTCAACCGAGTTCTCGCAACTCGTCGAGGCGGGAGATGCCGAGATCGTTGCGGAGTTTCTCATCGACCACGACGTACCCGCCTCGCTCGTCGAGTTGACCGTGTCCGACCTGTTGGAGATCGATCTGCTGATCTTTGGCGCGACAGACGATTCAACGCCCCCTCAAGCACCTGAGGGAACGGTCGACCCGACGCCGCCAGGTCTCGATACCGATGGGCCGGACACCGGACCCCCAGCCGCCGCTGCACCACCCGCAGCCGAAACACCGGTCCCCGACACACCCGCCACCGATGCACCGGTCCCCGACACACCACCCGTCGCCGACACACCCGTCGCCGACACACCGGTCCCCGACACACCCGTCG
>Ga0255048_10001337_pt1 | contig 17250 bp, 18 predicted proteins | sample JV7_2_2_MG_FD_183619 | JGI IMG/M metagenome (GOLD analysis project Ga0255048, IMG submission 183619) | Seawater microbial communities from Jervis Inlet, British Columbia, Canada - JV7_2_2 | ecosystem: Environmental > Aquatic > Marine > Inlet | place: Canada: British Columbia | collected 2016-10-06
GCAAGGTGGTACTCGCTCCCTATCGTCAGACAGAGCTCTGGCCGCGACGCCGGGCTGATCTCGCCTTGCGGTCCGATAATCCAGGACTGTGCCGTGATGTCCGCGCACTCCTCTATGTAGAGTTCGCCGTCCGGGGCAAGCGTTTCTGCTACAACACACAGGTCGAACACGGGCGCGCTGATCTGCCCATTTCCGACCCAGCCAAACTGCTGGTCGTCGCTGTTCTCACCGTATTTGCACGAGTGCAACCGCAGTGGGGCATCGATATTGATGTTCGGCGTGTGACCGAACACGTCGAGACAGTAGCCTCGAAACTCACCGTTCAACGTGTGGGCGGATTTCAGGAAAGAGCCCTGCGCCGAGCCGACGGCAGGAAGTCCCAGGCCGAAAACAAGCGCGAACGAAACGATGACGGATGATAGCGGGCGTTTTGTGCCTGTCATGCCGGTCCCCTCATTGAGTGTTTATTGGAGCAGAAGCGCGCTCATTATAGTCGCAGCTGAGCCTATTGTTCTGTCTGCAGCGCTTCCCGAGCCTCCTCGGGACTGATGCCAGGATAAACACCGAAACCCAGACTCCGGTAGATGTCCATGAGCGCACCATTGTTCTCATAGCAGGCCTCCATCAAAAGCTCGAACCCTGCCTGAGCTCCCCGCCGGTAGGGAACCGCGATCGTGAAGGGTCGCGTATACACATTCGGGTCGTCGATCGTGGCCTGGTAGTGGATCGTATCCGGGTCGATAAGCGTCAGGCGTTCGATCACATGCGCTTCCTCCGTGTAGAACCTGCCGCGCTGATCCAACCACGGACCGCCATTCTGATTGCGCGTCTCGATGACCAGCGTGTCCCCTTCCCAGTGGCCGCGTGAGTCGCCATTCCACAGGCGTATGCTCTCGCCGACATGCGAACGCCCGTCCAGGGGTACGCCACGATAGGCGTGAGTCTTATCGGAGAGGAGAACGAATTGATCAGGAGTCTGAAGAATCTGGCGAGTCTCGCCATGATACATGGTGTCCGGTACCCCAGACAAAAGACATGCCGCGTAGTGGTGAATGTATCGCTCTGCGTTGTCTTTTCTTCGCGCATCTGCCCACGCGTGCATCGGCGCGTTCCCGTCCGGCGGGTCGACGATCACACTCGGCCCTCCCAGGTCGTCGAGGGTCGAGGGATGCGCTTCGAGGTCTTCGTATGGACCGCCGGCATCTCCGTTCGGAAGATGCCAAATCCCTCCCAACGCGGGCCGGCCGTCGGGAGTACGGGGCGGATCGAATGTTTTTGCTGCTTCCATCGCGCAGCGATGAAACACGGCGGGCGTGTTATCGGGGCAAGTAGATTCTGCAACCCATCTCTGAGCAATAGCGGGCGAAGGTGCCAACGACGAGAGCGCCGCGACTACCGCGAGCGCAGTGAACGTGGCGACGAGCGGGTTGTCCACGCAGGATCTCCTTGAGTTTTTCAATACCACCGGCTCGTAAAAACTCGCGGGGTCGGTAACGGTCAGCTGATTATCGCAGAGATCTCTCAGTCTGATCTTTTTCTGTCGACCTCGCCCTCGAGATAGGCATAACACTCGTACTCCAACAGCCGGGCGTTGTCTTCCTGGCGACGATACAGCGGCATACTCATCTGCCAGGGCTCAGTGAAGACCTCCGGATCCTCGATCGTGACTTCATACAACATATGGTCCGGGCCGGTTCGCGTGTAACGCTCCACCACGTGCAGCGATTCGCTATGAAAATTACCGGAGCGGTCGAACCAGGTTTGGTCAGTGAAATGAATCGAGTCGACGACAAGCGTGTCGCCGTCCCAGTCGCCGCGCGAATCTCCCATCCACGGCGCCTCAATTACATCCTGTGGGTGAGAGCTGTTCATATAGATGTTACGAAGGCTATGAACATACTCATAGAGGATCGAAATCTGCGCGGGCGTTTGCACAATCTGAAACGGGTAAGGCATATAGGTGATGCGCGGCACACCGACCATTTTGCAACTTGCTTCCGGGTCGGCGGTCAGACGATTCTCATAGTTCTCATGTCGCTGCGCGGTCGCCCACGTCTGGTAAGGAATTTGCCCGCCCACCACGACACCCTGACCGGCGGGCACGCCCAAACTGCCCGAATGATCTTCAATGTCCCACACGGCCGTGTTCAAGACCTGCCAGATGCCCTGCAGATCCGGATTACCGTAGGAGGTTCGCGGCGGCGTGTAGGTTTGCCCCGCTGCTTCCTGAGCCTGGCCAGCGGTGCTGAATAGGATAAGCGAAGCGGCAGAGGCCGTGAGCATTACAAGAGCTTTCATCGTCCCGCCTCCAGTGCTTCTCGGGCCTCCGCGGCGCTTATGCCGGGATAGGTCCCGTAACCCACGCCTCGGTATAGGTCCATCAGCGCTTCGTTATTCTCGTAGCACGCCATGGCCATTATCTCGAACCCCTCGACCGTACTACGCCGGTAGGCCAGCACGATCGTGAACGGTTGCGTGTAGACATTCGGGTCGTCGATCGTGGCTTCGTAGTGTAGCGTATTCGCATCGATTAGCGTCAGGCGTTCAACCACATACGCCTCCTCCGTATAGAACCTCGCCCGCTGATCCAACCACGGCTTACCATTCTGATTCGTAGTCTCGATAACCAGCGTATTACCTTCCCAATGACCAGTCGAATCACCATTCCAGAGGCGTATGTTCTCGCTGATATGCGACCGCCCATCCAGAGGAATACTGCGATAAGCATGCGCATCTTCGGACAGCATCAGGAGTTGTTCGGGAGTCTGCAGAAACTGAAAGGTCCCTCCCATGTACATGGTCTCCGGAACCCCGGACAACAAGCAGGCCGCGTTGTGATGAATGTAGCTGTCCGCATTCTCTCTCCTGCGCGCGTCCGCCCAAGCGTGCATCGGAACTTTGCCGTCAGGTGGATCGACGATCCCGCCGGGGCCGCCCTGATCGTCCTCCGTCCGAGGATGCGCTTCCAGATCTTCGTACATGCCCGGCGCCCTCAGCCGCCAGATTCCTCCGAGATCCGGCCCACCGTCAGGGACGCGGGGTGGATCGAACGCCTGCGCCGCTTCCAGCGCACAGCGATGAAACACGGTGGCCGTGTTATCGGGGCAAACGGATTCTGTCACCCATCCTTCGGGTTGAGCGATGGCGGGCGGTGGCATCAGCGATGCGACCGCCACGACAGCCGCAAGCGCAATCGTCGAAGCGACAAACTGATTGCTCACTAGAAATCTCCTTACTACATGGCTGAAGTATTCGGGCAGGCACAGCGCGTTTTGCAATCCTGCTTTGCCGTCTCCCAGTAATTATCTTACTGGCGAAACACGGATAATCAGGGAATGTACCTAGTCGGCACGGGCGCTCACTCCACCGGCCAGGCATGGCAGGTCGTACACGCGGTATCTGCTGTGCGTGCTTCGTGGCAGCTAATACAGCTCGCCATCGACGTTACGCTCGTGGTCATCGTCATCTCGTCAAGTAGAGAAACGTCCCCATGACAAGCACCGCAGGGTACGCCGGCCTCAAGGTGGGGTTCATGGCCCCAGGTCACGCCGGGAAGAACCCGGTAGACGCGTTGCCAGGGTATTGACTGACCGGCGCTCGATATTTCGGCGAGCTGCACGATGGCGGGCTGGTCCGTGGCGATCACGTTGTGGCACGACATGCAAGTACCGGTCTCGGGAAATCCCATGAGCGCACTGGAGCCTGCGTTCGCATGACAGGTTTCGCAGGCCAGCCCGAGCGCGAGGTGGGTTTTGTGGCTATAGGGGAGCGGCTGCTGCGGTGCGGGGTGCATCGCGACGTTATCCTGAACTTCCTGGTCTGATCCCGACTGCTGCGCCCGCGCACCGAGTGTCAGCGCCAATAACGCAACGGCGCATAAAGCGCCAGATACGAAAATGTACCGACTTCGAATGTTCCGCGTCATAGCCTATCTAGCCCCGGCGTGTCTGCCGAGCCGCCACCTCTTCGATCGATTGGCCGTCGTCTTCCAGAGCGGCAGCCGCAGCCGCGCGGCCGGGCCTTCCCGTGACGGAGCCGCCGCCTTGAGTACAGCCACCGGTGTGATAGAGCCCCGGAATCGGCAGGCGATACGGCGTGAAGTTCGCAAACGTTCGCGAACGTTGATGCACACAGCCTCGCCACATGGCCGGGTTCATGCGCTCGATATCGAGCGGGCTCATGAGAACCTTCGCGAGAACATTTTCTTTCGTCAGGTTGGTCGTGTGACGCATGTAGTACGTCAGCAGTTGATCGGCCACCTGTTCTTTTCGCGTGTCCCAGTCCTCAGGGCCGTCCTTGAGTGCATAGGGAATGGTCCCTTCGATCTTGACCGAACCATAACCCGCCGGTGCTCTAGTGGGATCGACGTTCGACGGGTGCACGATCTGGATTGGATAGCCGTCGAGATGGAGTTCGCCGCTGGCCTGATCGCTGTTCAAGACGAAAATGCTCTCGGGCCGTTGCAGGATCGCGGCCTCGCAGGGCTCGATCGTACCGCCCTCCGATGAGGAATAGGCCGGCCGAGCCGACAGCGCATACGTGAATGCGAACATCGCATGTTCGGGCTGCCAGATATCGACGATGTCTGTAAGTTCCTCGCCCCACAACTCACGCGGTGCCATCTCGAAAAGATGTTTGATATGAATCGTGGAGACGACGCCCTTGCGAGCGCGGTACTGACTGCCGTCGCTGCATTCCACTCCGGCGCAGCGACCGCCCTCGATAATGAGTTGTTCCACCGGCTTGCTGGTCAGGACGATACCGTCGTGTGCTTCGATGTAACGCCCCAATGCCTCCGACAGCATGCCAGAACCGCCACGGGGAATCGGACGCCCGCTCAGATAGGAGATCAGCTGGACCGCCTGGCTGCCCGTGCCGAGATCGCTGCCGGGAACGCCGCTGAAGTGCCCCGTCGTGAGGTTGGCGGCCTGCACATACGGACTTTCCCAGATCTGCCGCGCGGCGTCATAACCCGACAACTCGCCGAGCCGCCGCCAGAAGACGCCCTCGCGGGACTGCGTGCGTTCCGCTGGCGACATGCTCAGGTATTGCCTCCGCGACGGTACCAGGCGGCGGAATGTATCCGCGTCCTTTCTGGATACGGTGGCGATCGTCTCGGCGGTACGTTCCAGATCGTCGCGGAAGAGCGTTAACGAAGCGCCGTCCAGAAATGGAATATGCACGACGATCTCGGGATCCATGAGTTCGTAGCCGTAGTCGCTCAGATCGATCTCGTTGTTGCGATACGCCGGATTAGCCGCGTATCCACTGTGCACGGTTGAGCAGAGATCTTCCTTGAAACCCGGCAGCAACACCTCGGCGGTCTTCACTCCGCCGCCGATCATCGCGCGGCCTTCGAGCACGATCACCCGGTTGCCGGCTTTGGCCAGATAAGCGGCGGACAGCAAGCTATTGTGCCCTGCTCCGGCTATGACGTAGTCGAACTGGTCACCGAGATTTTGGGCGAGTCGCTGACTGTTGCCGGCTTTCGGCATGAGCGCGAGCGGCGCGAGTGTAGCGGTTTTTTTTATAAAGCTACGGCGAGTAGTCGAGGTCACACAGCGTCCTTTGCCGCCAACGGCGAGATTGAACGACTTAGTCTCTCTAAGGAGACTACACCCTGAGAAAATAAATGGATATCTCGGTTTCCGCTTACGGTCGAACCGGAAGGCGCGAAGAACGGGTAGAATCGATCTGCGAGAAACTCACGCGCATTTATTGCCGTCGGGTATTGACCGAATTCCTCCGGAGCGCCAGATGAACCACGCTAATAGACGCTTACCGCTAACACTGGCCTTACCCTGGCTGCTCGCCAGCGTCCTCGCGGGATGCGGTCCCGCTGAGAACATAACGGATGCGGAGCGAACCTATGTAATCAAGTTTCCGCATGTCACCGCTCCAGGCACACCCAAAGGTCAGGCTGCCGAGCGATTCAAGGAACTCGCCGAAGCCCGTTTTCCGAGCCAGGTGACAGTCGAGATCTATCCATCGAGCCAGCTGATGAACGACGACGACTCGCTGGAAGCGCTCGCCTTTGGCGAGATTCAGATGATCGCCGTGTCGTTGTCCAAGTTCGATCGCCTAACGCAGAAGTTTCAGGTCTTCGACCTGCCGTTTTTATTTCCCGACCTGAGCGCCGTCGAGCGTTTTCAAAATAGCCAGACAGGCGCGGAGTTACTCACGGAACTCGTCGATAGCGGCTTTCTCGGACTCGGCTTCTGGCACAACGGGATGAAACATTTCAGCGGACCGATCCCGCTACACCATCCCGACGACGCCGCGGGGCTCAAATTCAGGATCATGGAATCCGATGTCCTGCAGGCGCAGGTCCTGGCGATCGGCGGGAATCCGCAGAAGATGGCCTTCGGCGAGGTCTATCAAGCGTTGCAGACCGGCGCGATCGACGCCCAGGAGAACACCTGGTCGAATAGCTACTCCTCGAAATTCTACGAGGTGCAGCCCTATTTTATGGTCTCAAACCATGGCTACCTCGGTTATCTGGTCGCCGTGAACCCGCAGTTCTGGAACTCGCTGCCCGAAGATATTCGCGCAGGACTGGAGGAGATCGTTGAGGAAGTAACCGCATGGGGTAACGCCCAGGCCGCGTCGATCAACGCGGACAACCTCGAGAAAATCAAGGCTTCCGGACGCACGGAGATCGTCACGCTCACGGACGATGAGCTGACGCTGTGGCAGGAGGCCGTGGAACCCGTCTGGGAGCAGTTCGCGGACGGTATCGGCCGTGAGGTTATCGCGGCCGCGCGCGACAGTGCTAACCGATAGCGGCAGAACGTAGAGCGAGCAATTCCGAGTCAGCGCTAACTGAAACTGCTCGCTCTCGCCTGCGATTACTCTTCGGCCATCTCGCGAACAAGCCGCGAGTTGTATATACGCGCGCTGTCGCAACTCATAATGCGCCCGAGTTCGGCTTCGAGCTGCTGCTGGCCGCCACCGTTATAGTAGAGGTCGAAGCCGTGCCCGAGTGCGTCGAACGACGTGTAGGCGGTAACCCATTTGAAGTCATAACTGGCGTCCGCCTCTTCACCTACTCCCCGGCGAAGAACCCAATGCCCGGCATCGGAACCGTTCTCGATCAGAAAATCGATATAGCGCTCCATGGCGGCGCCTGCCTCCGGCCCGATCCTGCCTTCGTTTAGCGTGCAATTGGTGAACGATACCGGGACGATACCCGTGGGCTCTCCGAGCGGCTGCACGTTCGTACCGGCAAAGCCTTGATGCGCAGGGCAGTCAAGGACTTCGTCGAAGCCCTCCATGATTTCAGCGCCGTCGGTATAGAGTTGCTCCAGCCCGCCTAGGCCGGCGCCATTCCTCCACATGCCTACCCAGAGCACTTCGTAGGCAAGGGATGGAGCCCTGTAATTCGGTGTCATGACGACACCGGTATAGTCGTCCGTGCCGTTTTCGTCCGCCCATTCGTTCCAGGCTTCGATGGCGCCGTTCAAGTCATCCATGTCGGAATCACCGACGAAATTACAAGCATAGATTTCTGTCGGTGACCACGTCGGCCCGCCGTCTTGAGCGTACCCGCCACTGAAGCCAAGCAGCATGACGAACGCAGGCAGTACTAGCGTAATTAATCTTTTCATTGTTATCTCCCCAGAGTGGTTGTTGCGCACAGGCAAGAGGTGCTAATTCTCTGCTGTGATGCCCGGATAGTACCTCAAAGATCGTGCGCTGCCGCCGCAATGGAGAGATTTTGGCGCAGCCTGAGTAGAATTGATCGATCCAGCGACAATCGATAGCGAGTTCCACGATGATTTTTCGACTACCTGCCCTCCTCGGACTCCTGCTGCTACCGCTCGCAGCGCTTGGCCACCATAGCTTCGCAGCAACCTTCGATCTCAGCAGGACGATCGAACTCGAAGGCGAGGTCACTGAAATTCTGTGGAGAAACCCGCACGTCGGTCTGGCACTCAAGACGACGGACAGCAGCGGCGTCGAAGCGGTGTGGAATCTCGAGAGCCAATCGCTCAGCATCCTGCGGCGCATGGAGATTACAGAACCGTTCTTCGCGGTCGGCGATACCGTCAAGGTGGCCGGCTACCCGGCCCGGCGTGCCGCAGATGGGCTGTTCGTCACGCATATGCTCTTGCCGAGCGGCGAAGAGTTCGTCTTCGAATTCGGTTCGGAACCGGCCGAGCTACGCTGGTCTGACCGAGCCTGGGGCCAGTCCGAACGCTGGTTCGTAGAAACAGGCGACGCGTCGGAGGCCGAACGCGGAATATTCCGCGTCTGGAGCACCAGCCTGGCGATCAACGGTGGCTTCTTCTGGCTCCCCAGCTATCCGTTGACGGACTCCGCGCTGGCAACGCTGTCGACCTGGGATCCCTACACGGACAGTCCGATCGCCAACTGCGCGCCCAAAGGCATGCCGCACATCATGAGTCAGCCCTACCCGCTCGAGTTTGTCGATCAAGGCGACAGCATCATGCTGCGTCTGGAGGAATACGATACCGTCCGCACGATTCACATGACCGACGGGGTCGACGTTCCACCCCCATCTAGATTGGGCCACGCGGTAGGTCATTGGGAAGACAGCGTGCTAGTCGTCCATACCACGGGCGTCAATTTCGGGCACTTCAACTCCGACGGTATCGTGCTGAGCGATGACGTCGAGATCGTCGAACGGTTCACGCCAGTCGAAGGCGGCAGCCGTCTGAACTATCAGATGACCGTCACGGATGAAACGGCGTTTACCGAACCGGTCGTGCTAACCAAGACCTGGGTCTGGCTACCCGAAGTTCGGGTAACACCGTACGAGTGCACGGCGGACATCTGATCGCCTACAGAGGAAAGTAGCGTTGCAACCAACCGCGGAGAATATCGCGAGCGCGTACGCTGCCTTCCGCGAACATGAAATGATCGACGTCGGCCAGTAAATGTAACTCGGATGGCTGACCGGCCCGTCTAAACAACTCGATTGACTGACTCGAAGGACACACCGAGTCCTTTGCCGCGTGCATCAGCAACAGTGGGCGCGGCGCGATCTGCCCCACGACATCCTCGGCGCGGAAATCGAACATGCTTTGCGCCGTCTCCACTGGAAACTCCATGACCGATTTTGCGGCCAGATGTCCCCGCAGGTGCTCGGGAATAGGCACGATGTCGTAACGAGACACCATCATCGACTCGCCCGTGCGCTTTAGATGAGCAGGGCCGGCCACAAGCATACCGGCGAACCTGGCCCAGGCTTCGGGCGCGGAGTGCTGGGCGCGAAACTTGGTCTCGCCGTTACCCCAGGCGACTGCGGAAACGACCGCCGCTGCCCGCTCATCGATACCCGCCGTGTAGAGCGAGACAGCCGCGCCGAAACTACTACCCAACAATCCGACACGATCCTCCAGTACCTCCGGCCGATCTCGAAAGAAGCTCAGCGCATGCTGGGTGTCCTCTACCTGATCGAGGCAGATAATTCGCCCGAACTCGCCGTCGCTCTTGCCGCAGCCGCGCATATCGAAACGCAGCGTCACGTATCCCCAGTCGCAAAGCATCGTCGCGGGAGCGATCGCATTTCCGGCATCGCTATTACTACCGAAACCGTGCAGGACGATAAATCCGGGACGTTGCTCTCCCGGCTCGAGATCGTCAGGGATGTGAATGGTCCCGGACAACCTTAGCCCGTCGGCCGAATCGAAGGTGACACTTTCTTCCATGCCCGTAATTATAGTCGGTAGCCGCCAATCGCCCGCAAAATTTCGTTAGACTTCGGAAGATGGGATCCGGGGACTTCACATGACATCTAGAACGATGATGGCGATCGCGCTCGCGGCTGCGTTAGCGGCCTGTAGCCAACCAGAACCCGAACCGGAGTTCGATGCCGAAGCGATCATCATCGGCGCCGGTATCTCCGGCCTGTCTGCGGCCCTGGAGATGGGCCGCGCGGGAGTCGACGTCCTGCTCGTCGACATGAACACGGTGCCCGGCGGCCATGCCGTGATGGCAGGAGGCTTCGCGATCATTGACACGCCGACTCAACAAGCCGCCGGCTTTACGGATTCCCCGGATCGCGCCTATGAAGACTGGCAGGAATGGACCGAAGACGGCGATCCCGAGTGGACACGCTATTACGTCGAGAACTCCCGTGAGTTGATCTACGACTGGGCCGTCGAACTCGGCGCGGATTGGGTACGGGTGGCGGTCGGCGGGTATGAGAACAGCGTACCGCGCTTTCATTTCAGCGAGCACGGCGCCGTCGATTATGTGCTGGCACTGGTCCGCGCGGCACTCGAGTTGCAGAACGTCAAATTTATCTGGAACCAGCGCGTCGATCACCTGACGGTCGATTCCGGCAGAGTTACCGGCGTCGAGATCACCAATCTACGAACGGGCGAGATGCAAACGCTACGCGGCGAACACATGATTCTCGCGACAGGAGGTTTCGAGGGCAACCTCGAGCGGGTTCTCGCAAACTGGATGCCGGATCTGCCAGAGCCGGACCGCCTGCTCGTCGGCGCGTCGACACATGCACGCGGCCAAGGGCTCGATCTAGCGAGTGAGGTCGGGGCAGAGATCGCCAATCTCGATCGTCAGTACATTTATACCAACGGTACGGTCAACATTCGCGATCCGGAAGGCGTGTTCGCGATAACCGCGGGCAATGACCTGTCCATGTGGGTGAATTCCAACGGCGAACGCTTTACCAACGAGATCGGCTTCGACAAGACCATTCTCGTGGATCTGCTGAACCAGGACCCAACGACCTACTGGGCGATCTTCGACGAGGCCGGCCGCGACGGGATCTCGGCGCGTGGCGTGGAGTGGATCAATACACCGATGGACGGCCACCCACTCCTCGACAACCCGGAGATCACGAGCAAGGCGACGACACTGACAGAGCTCGCGGAGTCGATCGGCATCCCGGCCGATGCCCTAGCCGCCAGCGTCGCGCACTACAACGCGATGATCGATGCCGGCGAAGACGCGGACTTCTCACGATTCGTGACGGCGGAAGACGCGCCGCCCAGAATCGAACAGCCACCTTACTATGCCATCCAGTTCTTTCCAATGACGCGCAAGAGTATGGGCGGCGTGACGATCGACATGCAGGGCCGCGCACTGAACGATCACGGCGATGTCATCCCGGGCCTCTATGCTATCGGCGAACTGACCGGTAGCGTGGGAATCAACGGCAAGCACGGCATGGACGGCATGTTCCTCGGCCCGGCGGTTCTAACAGGCCGCATTGCCGGGCGCACGATCGTCGCTGCACACGCGAATCGGGATGGCGCGCTTGAGCTGCGGGCACCTGCGGCGGAAGACTCTATGCCGGCACCCGGTGACTGGGAACCGTCGTTAACGGCCACCGAACTCGAGGCGTTGCTCGCGACGCCGCGTGACGGATACTGGCACTTCGAGCGATCCCACGAACTGGTGCTCGAGCGGCAATATCAGTGTACGGATTGTCATTCCGCCGAAGTGCCGTTCTTCCCGGTCAATAACCGGACCAGCAAGTTGGCGCAAGCCGAACTCTGCTCGACCTGCCACGGCCGCTAGGCGCCTGCGGAAGCAACGGCCTGTGGGAGCGACCGCCCGGTCGCGAATCGGCGTTCCTACAAATGGCGGTCGCAACAGTCCACGTATGCGAAGAGGGGCCGGCCACGATGGTTCACGTCTCACTGCGCCGTACCCACCACGAGTGAGCTAAACGACAGTGCCAGCGGCTTCGAATCGACATGAACCATCATGCCCACCCCTCTGGAGGGCACCGCGGCGTTTCGCACGGCGGTGACACGAGCGTCCTGGTGGTGTCTATGCCGGCGAGGCCAAGTCAGGCGGTGCGCCGAGGCGGTCGCTCCCACAGGTAGCAACTCCCACAGGCGGCCGCTCCTGGATTCGGCCGGGCGTTCGGGTTAAATCAAACGGATCGAGTGCCCGCCATCGACGGGTAACGCCACACCCGTCATGAAGCTCGATGCGTCGCTGGCGAGCAGCAACAACGGACCGCTGAGTTCCTCCAACCGTCCGAGTCGGCGCGGAGGAATACGGGTGAGATATCTCTGTCCGCGTTTCGTAGCGAAGTAATCCTCATTCATCTCCGTCAGGAAATATCCAGGGCATAGCGCGTTGACGCGGATGTCGTGATGCCAGAGCTCGATCGCCATGGCGCGAGTCAATTGGATAACCGCAGCCTTCGATGTCGCATAGGCCGGGTACCCCGGCGTTACACCCATGCCGGCAATCGACGCGACATTCACAATCGCCCCCGGGTACTTAGCTGCAACCCACCTTCGCGCCGCCTCCTCTGAAACGCGACGTAGTCCGTTTACGTTGACTTCCATCACCCGGTCCCAGTTCTTCTCTTCCATCTCCAGTACCGTGCTGACGTCGACGATACCGGCGCTATTGACGATGACATCAGGCAAGCCCGCGGCGCGCTCCGCTTCATCGAACAGAGCCGCGACTCCATCACGCTGCGTCACGTCGAATTCGATGGACGACGCCCGCCCACCGTCCGCTTCGATCTCGCTGACCAGGGAGTCGAGGCGATCCTTGCGCCGTGCCACAACGACAATTCGTGCTCCCGCGACGGCGAGCACTTTCGAAAAATGCCGGCCGATACCGCTCGAAGCACCCGTAACCAACGCGATCTTGCCGCGCATCGTGAAATCATTCTGTTCCATCGGTGCCCCCCGCCTGTAGCGTATGGAATCGATTCACCAATTGCGCATAGAACTCAATGAACTGCCTATCGGAAAAGTCTCGCGGCCGTGGCAGCTCGACGGGACGATCTTCGACGATCTCGCCACAAAAGTTCAGCATGATGAGGCGATCTCCGAGCGTGACGGCTTCGCGGATATCGTGCGTGATAAAAATAATAGTGCGCTTTGTTTGTTGCCAGATGCGCAACAGCTCCGCGCGCATCTGCTCCGCAGTAATTTCGTCCAGATGGCTGAATGGCTCATCCATCAGCAGCACCGCGGGTTCGACACATAATGCGCGAGCGATACCGACGCGTTGCTGCATTCCACCCGATAACTGATGCGGATATTTTTGCCCTGCGCCACTTAAGCCCACAAGTTCGAGATAATGCTGCAATCTCTTCTCGAATTCGTCTTTATCTCTGTTTTCCGGCTGGACGAAACGGAGATTGTCTTCGACCGTCAGCCATGGCAACAGGCGTGCGTTCTGAAATACATACCCAAGCTGAGTTTCCCCAGGTCTTGCATGTATTTTCACAGAGCCTGTCGTCTGCGCTTCCAGGCCCGCGATGATATTTAAGAGCGTCGTCTTGCCGCTACCGGACGGCCCGACGACCGTGACGAACGCGGTCTCTTCGATATCCAACGATAATCCCGGCAATACACAGTGCTCGCGATCGCCATCGTTGAAGATCTTGACGAGATTCTGAATGGACACCGCTGTCTGCATGCTTAGATCACCTTTTCCACTTGTGGCCGCCAGCGATCGAAGTAGCGCTCCAGAGGAATGAGGACACCGTACTCGATCACCAACATGACCACCCCAAACAACAGCGCCCAAGCCACGATACCTCGGACCGAAAAAATTCCGAACTGGTAGCGCATCTGATAGCCAATGCCGGTACTCGCGCCAAATACCTCGGTTAAGACCGCTACCTTCCACGCAACGGTGAAGCCGATACGCACGGCCGCCATGATAAACGGCATCAATGTCGGCACGATCACACGACGGATCAGGCGGGTCCTGTCAATACGATATACGGAACACATATCGAGTAGCTGTTTGTCGACGGACTTAACGCCTTCGCGGACGTTAACTGCAACGAATGGCAGAGACGCCAGCGCGATGGCGGTCACCGGCGCCGCAAGCCCTATTCCGAGAACCATGATCGCCAGCAAAGCGTAGACGAGCCCGGGAAGGGATAACCCCAGCACGATGAAATCCTGAAAGAACCGGTTCCAGAACTCACGGCTGCCCATTAACAGGCCGATCACGGTGCCGGCCAGCAAGCCCAATCCGAAACCGAGCGATATGCGGATCATGCTGTCGCCGAGGTTGGAGAAAAACAGTCCTCCCCTCAGCGCTTCCTCAAGACTGTCGAGGACCCCCATCGGCGTGGGAAAAAGATCGATATCGATCAGCAGCGTCAACAGCTGCCAGACGATGATGACAACGACCAGCGTCACCCAGCGCCGATTGAACACGATCCGTCGAAGAGTCTGCGCGATCAGGCTAACGCCCTCCAGCTTGCCGACAGCGAGACTCATCGTCTGTATTCCGTTCTCTTACTCATTTAGACGACCTGATCGATCTTCGGTCGCCAGCGGCCGAAGTAACGCTCCGCAGGCGAGAGAATGTAATACTCGATGAACAACATGGCGCCGCCGAAGATGAACGTCCAGGCCAACATGCCGTGAACCGAGTAGGCATCGAAGCTCGCCCGGATCTGCCAACCGACGCCGTTTGTCGACCCGAAGACTTCAACCAGCGTGTTGACCTTCCACGAGATCGAGAAACCCAGACGAATGCCGGCGAAGATAAATGGCAGCAACGAAGGAATAACGATCCGGCGAACCAGGTCCCAACGATTTATTCGATAGATCTTCGCCATGTCCAACAGATTCTTGTCGAGCGCTTTGACTCCTTCTCGAACGTTGACCGCGACGAACGGGTATGACGTCAACATGATGGCGAGCACGGGCGCCCATAACGCTTGCCCAAACAACATGACAGCGATCAGTGCGTAGACGAGCCCGGGAAGCGCGAGGCCGAACACAACCAGATCACGCAGGAACTCGTCCCAGGCTCGGCGACTGCCCATGAGGACGCCCGCGATGGTCCCGATGAGCATGGCCGCAGCGAACCCGGCCACGATGCGGATCATGCTGGCCCAGAGATCATCGACGAATGAAAAGGTCGATAGGATCTGCCAGAACTCCACCCAGACGCGGCCGGGCGTCGGGACGACTCGAGTGTTGCGAACGACGGCGGTAATCTGCCAGATGGTGAGAAGAACAGCGAAAGCGATCCAGCGTGGATGCCAGAAAAAGCCGGCCAGCCAACGTCCAAGCCGAGATTCCATAAGCGTGGCGTCTAGAACGGGCGGGTCGCTGGTGGCGGGACCGCGATAAAGGTCGGATCAGGCAAGTCGTCGGGCATGAATCCCCCCCGTCTCATCAGGTCGAACACCTGACTTTCAGTCTCGATCCAGTCCTCATCGAGATAGACAGTATCGGGAAGCCAGTCATGCTCGATCGTGTAACGCGTCATCGCCAGACGTTCGGCCTCGAAATTCTCAGATTCCGGATCCAGGCCGAATTCTTCGGGATACCGGCGGATGATGTCTTCCTGATTTTCTCGCCAGGCCTGCAAGGCTTCTTCCCACATCGCGAGAAAAAATTCGACTTCTTCCGGATGGGAATCGAACCACTCCCGCCGTGCAAGGAAAATGTTGCCGGGCACGCCCTTGTGCGCCCGGGCTGGATCGAAATGATCCCGGTAATACTCCCACGTACCACCAACGTCATAGAGCAGCCTGATCTCCCCGCTGGCGAACTGCGGCACAACGGCTTCGGCGATTATGATGCCGCCTTCGATGTCACCGCTGCGCAGCAACTCGCTCAATGCAAAATGAGAATTCACGATCATATCGAACTCATCTGTGCCGATCGTGAGGTCGACGCCCTCCGTCTCCGCCAGCATGACCGCCCAGATCATGGCCGACGACAGCGGACCCGTGACGCCGAAGGTTTTGCCGCGTAGATCCTCGACCGATTGATACGGGGAATCTGTCTTGACCCAGATCGGAACCCGGCCGAGATTATAGATACCAAAAATCACAAACTCATCGTCGCTTTCCCGCATCATGGCGGGAACCTCGTAATCGCCCGTCGATGCGATGTCGGCATGTCCGCCCGCGAAGAATGCCGCTTCATCCCAGGTTTCGACAAAGTCGATCCGCTTGCCGTATTGCCGTTCGTATTTTTCGATGATCCCGGTGTCTTCCATGTAGCGGACGACGGCATCCGGTGCGAACACGAAGCGAACGAGGTTTTCGTCATCCGGAGCCGAGCCGCAGGCGCAGAGCAGTAGCGTCGATAGACCCGACGAAATTCGCGTAATGCGACTGACTCTCAAGATCACCAGCGGAACCACTCTTCTTCTTTCGGGTGAATTGGCCGTTAGCTGTTGCATGGCTTATTAAGCTCTGCCTTCCTACAATATCGAATCGGCTATCGAATTCCCATGAAATCGCGTACAGGAGTGCCCAGCGTGAGAATTGACGTTCACAACCACTACATTCCCGAACATGCCATTCAAGCGGCCCGCCGGGGCGATGGCATCGACGGGATCACGCTGGAGAAACAAGACGGCACTGAGTATCTCGTTCATCCGCAGATGGGTATGCGCTACCCGGTACAACCCGTTTTCTTTGATCAGGCGGCGAAGCTGGCGCACATGGACGGCCTCGGCATCGACCTATCGATCCTCTCTATCGTACCGCTGTGGCTATTCCACTGGACCTCGGCCGAGATCGCACAGGACTTCTGTCGTGGTACCAACGACTGGCTGGCCGAATTCACTGCCGGCTCCGATCGGCTGCTGGGCATGGCGAGCGTTCCGCTCCAGGCACCCGAAGCGGCCGCGACGGAATTGCGGCGGTGCGCGCACGATCTGAATCTTCGCGGCGTCCAGATTGGAACGACGGTCAACGGTGTGCCACTGGATGACGAGCGATTTTCCCCGTTCTTCGCTGCCGCGGAGGAGTTGGAGATGCCGATCGCGATTCACCCTTGCTACTCGGGAAAGCCGCCGCCATTCAAGGATTTCTACCTGAAGAATCTGATCGGCAACCCGCTCGCGACGGCCGTTGCGGCGAGCCGCATGATTCTCTCCGGATTCCTGGATCGCCATTCCGAATTGGAACTTATTCTCGTCCACGCGGGCGGCTTCATGCCCTACCAGATCGGCAGGCTCGACCACGGTTACCGCGTGCGGGCAGAAGCGCGGGCGCAGATCAGCCGACCGCCTTCCGAATATCTGCGGAGATTTCATTTCGACACGATCACGCACGCCGCGGCACCGTTGGGATTCCTCGTCGATCTCGCCGGCCACGATCGCGTCGTTCTCGGCACCGATATCCCATTCGATATGGCCGACGTCGACTTCGCGGCCATTATGGCGGAGGCGAATTTATCTCCCGATGCCGCGGGCGCCATCGAGAAGGACAACGCCGAACGCCTGTTCAAGATCAGTTGACCCGCCGAGGCCGCGCTTGACATCGCGGATGCTCTGTTCGACAGTCGAACA
>Ga0255048_10001338_pt1 | contig 17241 bp, 14 predicted proteins | sample JV7_2_2_MG_FD_183619 | JGI IMG/M metagenome (GOLD analysis project Ga0255048, IMG submission 183619) | Seawater microbial communities from Jervis Inlet, British Columbia, Canada - JV7_2_2 | ecosystem: Environmental > Aquatic > Marine > Inlet | place: Canada: British Columbia | collected 2016-10-06
GCGCTTCAAGCGGGAGTTGCCAGGTGAGTAGACCGTCGACGACGAACGCCAGGCCCAGTGTCAACAGCAGACTGAGCAATACACGGGCCTCGCCACGAAGGCGGTAGACGGGACGAAGGAGCGTCGTGTCGAGAAGCAGGCCGAACATACCACCGGACAGCAAGCCGACGCCCAACGCAACGCCGGTGGGGATACCGGCGTCCATCCCCAGAGCGGCCACGATGGCTGCTACAACCGCCATTTGCCCATAGGCGAGATTGAGCACACCGCCCAAGCCGTAGACCAGAGTGAGCCCGACCGCCAGCAGCCCGAACTGAAGACCGAGCACTATCCCGTCGAGAATGACCGCAGTCATGTGACACCTAGATAGGCGCGTCGGACTTCAGGATTCTCTGCAAGCTCTTCGGATGTGCCTCCGAGCCGAATCACCCCGTTCTCCAGCACATAGCCGCGATCACAAAAGGCCATCGCCAAGGGGACCTGCTGTTCGGCGACCAAAAGAGTCAGTCCCTGGCGACGGAGAACCTCAAGAGCCTCATAGGCCTCATGGGCGAGCTTGGGGGCAAGCCCGGTTGTTGGTTCGTCCAGCACCAGGAGACGAGGTCTCGACATCAAGGCCCTCCCCACCGCCAGCATTTGCTGCTCACCGCCGCTCATGGTGCCGGCGTGTTGCCGCCGACGTTCGGCCAGTCGCGGAAACAGGTCGAGGACTATTGACATCATCTCGGGATCGGGTCGTTTCGGGTATGCCCCGAGGGAAAGATGCTCCTGAACCGTCATTCGCGAGAAGAGGTGGCGCTCGGCGGGCACGAATCCCAGCCCCAGCCTCACAACACGTTGTGCCGGCAACCCGGCTATGTCGTCGCCATTAAAGACAACCTCACCGGATGACCTACCCAGAAGCCCACACATGGCCCGGAACAATGTCGTCTTCCCGGCACCGTTCGACCCGATGATCATCACCGCCTCGCCGGTCTCGACCTGGAACGACAAGTCGTGGACGACGTCGTTCCCCTCGTAGCCGGCGGAGAAGTCCTTGACTTCAAGCATGACCGGTTTCCTCGCCGAGATAGGCCTCGACCACCGCACGGTCGCGCATCACATCTTCCGGCAAACCCTCGGTCAGAACCTTCCCGAAGTCGAGCACCACGACACGCTCGGCCAAGCTCATCACTGCCTTCATGACATGCTCCACCCAGATGACCGTGACCTGATAGCGATCACGGATCGTGCGGACAATTTCGATGGAGGCCTCCAACTCTGCGTCGTTTAGTCCGGCCATCACTTCGTCGAGGAGAAGGACCTTTGGTTGTCCCGAGATGGCCCGAGCGAGCTCCAGGAACCGCTGCTGATGCAGATTCAGGTTCCCCACGTGGTCCATGCGACGATTGGCCAGACCCACGAACGAGAGCACCTCGTTGGCGATTTCGAGCGCCTCTTCCTCTTCGCGATGGGCTCCGGCACGTCCGAATAAGGCTCCCAAGGCGGCGTTCTCGAGGACTGTCATGGTTGGAAAGGAGCGAGGGGTCTGTTGCACCATGGCAATCCCCATCTGACGCACCCGATGGGGGGGATCGTGGGTGATGTCATCCCCTGCGAACCTGACGGTTCCCCCGGACGGCGTCTCCAGACCGACTATCAGCTTGAGCAGCGTGCTCTTCCCCGCACCATTGGGGCCGACGATGGCGAGAATCTCGCCATCGTCGGCCCCTACCGTCACTCCATCGACCGCCGGTAGGCCTCCGAAGTGCTTCTCGACCTGTGCCAGCTCGAGAACGGCCACTTGTCGGTTACGGCACGTAGGGCTCGAGCGGGTCGGAGCGGACCAACTCTTCGACCCACCAGTCACCCGCTTCGTTGAGCCCCTCGGGGGCCGGTCCTGCAGTGATCAAGACGAGAAGTGGCTGTGCCGCGGCCATCTCGCCCCACTCGGTCCAGCTGGTCTCGTGGGCGTAGCCCTCCAGGTTGTATGTCTGGCCGTGCAAATACTCGGCAATCGCAACCGGGTCGTCGCCAACGGCCCCGACCGCATCGGCGACCATGGTGACAATTCCGTGACCGGCAACTGCGTCGTCCTCCATGAAGGTGAGATCCGAGAAGGCCAGGTAGCGCTTGGCCATTTCCTGGTAGTCGTCACTGAAGTAGTCGGCACAGCCAAAGTCGGCGTAACGGTCTACGGCTGCTTGCTCCAGGTTCCCGACCACCAAAGAGAGCGGGTTCCACGAGCCGGTGACCGGAACGTCGAGGTAGTCCTGGGACAGGACCACGATCGGCCCACCGCCTGGCGGATGACCGGTGGCCACAATCATCTCGGAACCGAAGTCGGTCAACGCCCGCATGTATGGGGTGAAATCGGTATCCGGGGGCACCGGTGCCACCTCGATCTGAATCTCGATGTCAGAGCCCTCGAACGTCGTCTCCAGGGCGCTCTTCATTGCCTGACCCCAGGCATAGTCGGCGACAATCGCTCCGACCTTGGCAAGACTCTGCTCCTCTGCATACTGGAGGACGGGGTCGGCGTCCATCGGTGCGGCCGGGAGACAGGTCCGGAAGGAGTAGCGGCTGTCCTGGGTGAGGACCGCATCCGATCCACCCTTGACCATGAACAGCGGCATTTGGAGCTCTTCGGCCAACGCCGCAGTAGGCACTGCGACGCCACTCGAGATGATCCCCCCAACTGCTACGACTCCGTCTTCGATAAGCCTTTCCAACGCCTCTGCGGACGCGTCGGCGTCGTTCTGGCTGTCGGCTTCGACAATCTCGACCATCCGCCCGTCGACGCCACCGGCGGCGTTGATCTCTTCGGCTGCCATGAGCATGCCGTCGCGAACGTGGACACCCCATGGGGCGAAGGTAGAGGTGAGATCTGTCAGCATGCCGATCTTGATCGGTTCACCGGGTGCCGCCTCGGTGGTGTCCGGGGCCGCCGCATCGGTGGTGTCCGGGGCCGCCGCCTCGGTGGTGTCAGGGGCCGCCGCTTCGGTGGTGTCAGTCGTGTCTCCGCCACACGCAGTCAGCAAGAGTGCCAATACACCAAATAGTGCCAACAGCTTCAGTCTCAAGCTCGAATTGCCCATCTCCTAATCCTCCTCCATCGGTTGACTGACCGGTTAGTCAGGATCATATAGAAGTGGGGAATAGCGCTCAATCGGCTAGGGCATCATTTCGGGTAGTGCGTTTGCATCAGCTGCTACAGCCCGCCTCCCGAGAACCATACAGGGCCGGTCCTCTGAATAATCCAAGAAAGAGGGCTGACATCATGACGGGGCTACCAGAACCATGTTTGGCTTGTGGCCCGTCATACAAATGATTGCGGTGTCTCACCCTCACACCATTTGTGCGACAGACCACTAGAGATGCATGCGCATCCGCGGCGTGCCAGGCTGACTGACAATGCACCTCGATCGCCATTTCGCGTCCATGCTGTGATCACATTTCGCGGCGCAGTGCTGCGCGAGCGCGGCCTCCCTCGGCCCTACGTCGAGTCACACCCCCTCGAAGTTCTCGAACTCGAACTGCCGGAACCGGGACCGGGCGAGGTCCTCGTCGAAATCGGCGCCGCCAGCCTGTGCCGATCGGATCTCTCGGTGGTAACAGGTGCACGCGTTTGGCCACTGCCGATGGTGATTGGTCACGAGGCTGCGGGGAAGGTCACTGCCGTCGGCCCCGGCGTGGCAAGCCTCACACCCGGGAACGACATCGTGCTCGTCTATCTGCCGCAGTGCGGCGAATGTGTCCGATGCCGTGGTGGTGAGCCGTGGTTGTGTGATGTCGGTGCGACGGCAAATCAAAAGGGTGAGCTGCTCACCGGTGGCACTCGCCTCACCCACCACGGCGAGAAGCTCCATCATCACATGGGAGTGGCGGCCTTCGCCGAGTACACCCTCGTGTCCGAAAAATCCGCTGTGAAGGTGCCGCCGGGCCTCGCGGCGCGGGACACCTGCGTCTTCGGATGTGCGGTGCTCTGCGGTGCCGGAACCGCTCTCAATACGGCTGGAATCGGTAGGCACGACTCCGTGGCGGTGGTGGGTCTGGGAGCCGTCGGGCTCTCGGCCATCCTCGGCGCCAAGGCTGCGGGCGTGGAGTGGATCGTCGCGATCGATCGGCTCGACGCCAAACTGGCACCGGCATCGTCAATTGGGGCCACCGCGGTGCTGGTGGCAGATGAACAGACGACGGCCCGCGTCGCCAAACAGACGTCAGGCGGAGTTGATCACGCTATCGAAGCCTCGGGTACCTTGGAGGGCTTCGAGCTGGCGATGAAACTTGTTCGACGGGGTGGCACAGTGACAGCGCTTGGCCTGCCAGGACCAGGAGTCTCTCACAATCTCCAACTCGCTCCCATGGTCGCCAACGGCGTGACAATCCGGGGCAGCTACTTGGGTTCATGCGTCACCCGTCGCGACGTCCCTCGCTTCATTGAGCTGTACCAGGAGGGTCGCTTTCCCGCCGACGAGCTTGTCTCACACCACATCTTGCTCGACGACATCAACATCGCTCTCGATCGTCTTGCCGATGGTGAAGCACTCCGGCAAGTCATCGAGTTCTGAAGCCAGGCCGAGATTCCTTCGGTGACAGCGAAACGCGTCAGAATGCCCCTTGGCTCGGTTCGGTAGCTGAACTGCGACCACACGATGCCACCGATGCAAGGGCTCAGGGGGAGGGCATCTGTCACGGTCGCCCCGAGACCTCGGAGAGCACACAGTTCTCGGGCGTGCTTCGGCGGTATCGGATATCTCGACGAGGATGCAGAGGCTGAGTTCCATCGACGGCACGGAGACCCGGAGTGGCGCCACCGGGACCCTAGTTCTGGGTCGTGCGAACCAATGAAATGAAGCAATTGCCTCATGATTTCCAGCAGATGCCCGGACCGCGCCAACCAGCCGATGTCTACACTCGAATCGAGCAGAGGGTCAGCGATCAAGGAGCCAGAATGACTGATTACACCAGGGTTACGCTCGATGAATCGGAGATCCCCAGCCAGTGGTACAACATCATCCCCGACCTCCCCGAGCCGCCCCCGCCGGTGCTTCATCCGGGAACCCATGAGCCGGTAGGCCCCGACGATCTCTCCCCCCTCTTCCCCATGGCGCTGATCGGTCAGGAGGTGAGCACGGACAGCTATATCGACATACCCGGCGAGGTCATGGACATCTACAAGCTGTGGCGGGCCACCCCCCTTCATCGGGCGCGACGGCTGGAGCAACACCTCGATACCCCGGCACGCATCTACTACAAATACGAGGGGGGGAGCCCGGCCGGTTCCCACAAGCCAAACACCGCTGTGCCACAGGCCTACTACAACGCACAGGAAGGTGTTAAGAAGCTCACCACCGAAACCGGTGCCGGACAATGGGGATCTGCCTTGGCAATGGCCACCTCCATGTTTGGTCTCGAATGTGAGGTCTGGCAGGTTGCTGCTTCATTCGACCAAAAGCCCTATCGCAAGACGATGATGGAGGTTTGGGGGGCAACGGTTCACTCCAGCCCATCGCGGGCTACGGGCGCCGGCCGCACTATCGACGATGCTGACCCAAACAGCCCAGGGAGCCTCGGAATCGCGATTTCTGAAGCTGTGGAGATGGCTGTTGCCGACCCCGACGTCAAGTACTCGTTGGGGAGCGTGCTCAACCATGTCCTCCTCCATCAGACGGTGATCGGGGAAGAGGCGCTTGCTCAATTCGCCAAGATCGGTGAGACACCCGACCTGCTGGTCGGGTGCACTGGTGGAGGCTCTAACTTCGCTGGCCTCTCCTTTCCGTTCCTACGTGAGAAGCTGGCGGGCAGGATGAACCCGACCATCCGCTGTGTGGAACCGGCGGCGTGCCCCTCGTTGACCAAAGGTGAGTACCGCTACGACTTCGGGGACGCAATCGGAATGACACCCCTGATCAAGATGCACACCCTAGGTCATAGCTTCGTTCCCGACCCGATTCACGCAGGTGGACTCCGCTATCACGGGATGTCACCGTTGGTGTCCCACATCTACGAACTGGGTTTGGCCGAAGCCGAAGCGATTCATCAGACCGAGTGCTTCGAGGCGGCAGTAACGTTCGCCCGCACCGAGGGAATCCTCCCCGGGCCCGAACCCACCCACGCCATCGCTGCTGCGATAAGGGAGGCGAAGAAAGCCAAAGAGACCGGCGAGGAGACCGTTGTGCTCATCGCGGTTTGTGGCCATGGTCACTTCGACCTGGCCTCCTACGACGCTTACCTCAACGGGGAACTGGTCGACTACGACTACCCCGAGCTCGCAGTCGCAGAAGCGATGGAAGGCGTCCCGGTGGTGGCCGGAGTCTGAAACTATCCGACAAGTCAATACGTCGATCAGATGGGCCCCGTCTGAGAGCGGGGCCCATCATTTGTGACATATTGACATATTGACATGTATCGATGTATGCTAAATGTGCAACCAGCAGGAAGTCTCCGTTGAGCTCAGAGCACATGCACAAGTACCGCGAGTTCTACGACTCGGCCCGGTACAACAACTCGCTCGACACCAAGACGACAACTCTCCTCCACCTCGCCACAGCTCTTGCCCTTGGGTGTGAACCGTGAACTGCCTCGTACCTTGGCGTGGCCGAGGAAGAGGGAATCTCGAGTGCAGAACTCGACGATCTCAAGGCCATCGTCATGGCGGTGACGGCCGGCCAGGTTCGAGTTCAGTTTGCAGAGGCTCGCCGCCGCCAGGTAGCGAACAAGTCAAAGGAGAAGACAGAATGACCATCGACCAAGACACCACAACACGCGAGAAGGTGCGGGAGCGTTACGCCAAAGCCGCTCGAAGTGTCGACCAGGGCTGTTGGGACACGGACTGCTGTGACTCCGGCGCCCTTGGTGAAGACATAGCCGGCTCGCTCTACAGCAGCGAAGAGATCACCGAGGTGCCATCCGGTGCGGCCGAAGTGAGTCTTGGCTGTGGCAACCCCACCGCCGTCGCTGAACTGAGGCAAGGTGAGACCGTCTTGGATCTCGGCTCGGGCGGCGGCATCGATGTACTTCTTTCGGCCAAACGCGTCGGACCCACCGGTTTTGTCTACGGGCTGGATATGACCGACGAAATGCTCGCCCTGGCCCACAAGCATCAAAAGGAGGACGGGGCCACCAATGTCGAGTTTCTCAAGGGCTACATGGAGGACATCCCACTTAAGGATTCCACCGTCGACGTCGTCATCTCCAATTGTGTGATCAACCTCTCTGCCGACAAGCCGAAGGTCTTCAGTGAGATACACCGGGTTCTGCGTGGTGGCGGCCGGATCGGGATCAGTGACGTCGTCTCAGAAAACCAACTGACAGAGGCCGAGCGTCACGAACGCGGGAACTGGGTTGGCTGCATTGCCGGTGCTCTTTCATTCGAAGAATACGAAAAGGGTCTGGACGAAGTTGGATTCACAGACATCGAAGTGGTGCCCACCCATGAGGTAACTGACGGTATGCACTCCGCGATCGTCCGAGCCACAAAGCGAGACAGCGCCCCCTGATCAGTTCACTTTCAGAGCAACCGCCATCGCGGAATCTCCTCCGGCACAACCTGAGAACAACCCATAGCCACCGCCACGAATGGCCAGCTCTTCGATCATCTCGATCATGGCGCGCATGCCGGTGGGTGCCTGCGGGTGACCCCAGATCAAAGGTGATCCGTAGTTGTTGACCTTCTCGGGGGACACCCCCATCTCCTGACCGAAGTAGATGTCGGACACGGCAAATGGATTGTGTGTCTTGATCACGGTGCAGTCGTCTACACCGATATCGGCACGATCGAGAGCTTGACGGGCCGCGGGTACCACAGCCTTGGGCATGAACCCCTTCTCGGCCCGTGCCTCGCCATAACTGAGAACCTGAATGGTTGGACTGTCATCCGATGAGAGTGCTGACGCTTGCTGCTCGGTGCAGACGATCATCCCCGCATTGCCGTCTGCCGGGTGGGTCTGCGATCCATAGGTGACGGTTCCGCCATCGATCACCGGGCGCAGCCGATCCAGGCCCTCGGCAGTCGTTTCATGCACTCCCTCATCCATCTCCAACACACCGTCTCCCAGACTCACCGGGATCATGTATCTCTTCTGGAAGGCCCGACTGTCCGATAGCGCCTCCTGATATTGCTCGTAGCGCACCAGGGTCAAGGCATCCTGTTCCTCCTTGGAGATGCCGGATTCTCTGGCCACATTCTCGGCGGTCTCGGTCATGGCGACGCCGCCGTGGGGGTCCATCGCCATGTTTCCCAGGACCGGGTCCTCGGACCGCCCGTGACCCCCTGGACCACTCGGGCTCGGGTAATAGATGTGAGGACCGTTGCTGGTCCGATCACAGTTCGCCACCAGGATGCTCTGACGCGATCCTGCCTCGATTTCGAGGGCGGCTGTGGCAAGACTTCGCGCCGAGGTGGCGCACGCTTGAGAAACCGTGGGACCGGTGATGTCAGGCGCCCCGGCCATGGCCGCAAACCAAGGTGCGGCGTAGAAGCCGTACCGTTGGGTGACGGTCATCCCGAGGACCACACCGTCGAAGACGTCGGGCGCAATGCCACGATTGTTGAGGAAGTCGGAGGCCACCTGGCCGGCAAGTCGGATGGAATGTTGGTCGGCGAGACTTCCCTGCCAACGAGCGAAAGGCGTACTCCAGTAGCCGCCATATGGAATGAAACTCTTGGTGAGGTGCATCACGACTCAACCCTTCCCTCTCGAAACAAACGCAGTTATGTTCTCGCGAGCCACGTCGGTGCATGCCGAGGCGGCAAAGGCTGAGTAGCCAATCTCCAGGGCGTCATTCAGCCGCGGGGCTGCCGCTGCTTTCAGTACCGCCGATTCGATGATCCTCACGGTTTCTTCACTCACCGCCTTGGCGTCGATCACATCCCGGTCCAGCCTGGTGAACGGGGGTATTTCAATGGGGCCTTCCATCGGACGCTGGATCTTCCCAGACAGCTCCCTGACCCGCGTCAGAGCGTTCTCAAACAGGGACACAAGGTCGGCCGCCAGCATGTCGACGATCCCGAGTTCATGAGCGTCCTCAACGGTCAGCTTGTCCGCGGTGCGCAGCATGTCGTGAAGTATCGGCGCCGCGGCCGGCCAGCGACGATAGGGCACCACCATTCCTCCTATTCCGGGGGCAATCCCCAAGGTGGCTTCCGGAAGCTGAAGCCATGTGCCCTCGCGGGCGACGATTCCATGACAACGCATAGCCAATTCAAGACCGCCACCCAGTGCCATCCCATTGAGCGCCGCCACCACGGGCTTTGTCATCGAATCGAGATGGGTCAGAACGAGTGAGCAGTCGCGTGCGTATTGGGTACTGGCTTCCATATCTCCCAACATCTCGGGAAATCGGCCGATGTCGGCGCCGGCGGAGAAGGCTCTTTCTCCGTAACCGGTAATGACGAATCCAAGGGTGGAGGGATCGTTCTCGTGTTCTTGAAGCACACCGAGAAGCTCGGCGTTGACTTCGTCGTCGAGGGTGTTGAGAGCACCGGGTCGTCTTATCGTTATCACCTTCACACCGTCGATATCATCGACCAAGAGGTGGCGGCGGAACCCCTGGTAGCCGTCTAGGGCCCACCCCGGAACGGGCATCCCGGGACGCTCCCGTTGGAGGCGTTCGAGAATTCGCTCGACTTCCTCATGGCCCAGGTCCTCCATCAGCCGGAGTGGTCCCTTCTTGAAACCAAGTGCCAACTCACAGCCGAGTTCGAGGTCTGCCGGCGACCCGATGGATCTGTCGAGAATGTCAACCGTCTGGGAGAAGAGAACCCCCAGCAGACGATCACGAATCCCCGACGCTGTATCCGCCTCGACTTCGATGTGCTCTCCCGGTGAAATGGTGTCCCACGTGTCAACCGTGCTGAACACCGGGGCTGGCAGATAGTGATCTCCCTCCTCGGTCATCTGGAGGGTGTTGGTCTCGACGATAATGGGATTGCCGTTGGCCAGATTGAGCACAAAGAACGGCCCGGCGTGGACGAATTCTCCGGCGACGCTGTCCACCTCGGCAGGGCTGGCCCCTTCAAGGAGATACCCGGATTCGTTGCACCAGTTGTCGAACACCCGGTCGAGCATGAAACATGGAACATCGGAGGTCAGCAACGGAACCTTGCCCGTTTGGGCGAACAGCCGACGAAGTTGATCCACGACCTCGGTTGAAACACCATCCCAGTCGACCACTTCGACAATCGGGTTTTGGAAGGCCGGGGCGAAGAAGTGGGTGACTGTGGCCCGCTGCGGATGGCTCAGGCCGGAGAACAACCACCCTGCGGGTAGTGAGCTGGTGTTGGAAGTGATGATGGCGTCGTCGGAGACAATGGCCTCCACCTGTTTGAAGATGTTCCGTTTGAGTTCGATGTCTTCGGTGGCAGCTTCGATGACCCAGTCACACCCGGCAAGGTCGTCGTAATCGATGGTTGTGATCACATTGCCCCGAACCCTCTCCGCCTCCGTCGGGGTGAGCTTGTGACGGAAGATGCCTTTCTCTACATAGGCCTCGATGCGGCGGGTGGCCGAGGTCAGGGCCGCCTCATCAACGTCCACGAGAACCAATTCACAATCGAGCGTGCTGGCGACGTAGTACCCGATATCCGGGCCGATGGTCCCCGCGCCGATCACGCCGACCCTGGTAGGCAGCGGACGTGACGGGGACTGCAGCAGTGGGTTGTGAAAGCTCATATGTCCTGACCCTGAAGGGCAGTGAGGACCTTCTCGGGTGTCATTGGAAGGTCGCGGATTCGGACGCCGACTGCGTCATACACCGCGTTGGCGATTGCCGGTGCTGTTGGCACGATCCCGGGCTCACCGGCGCCTTTCGCTCCGAACGGCCCGGTCGGATCGTTGGTCTCCACGAACTCGAGCTCGATCGGGAAGTCGACATCTGCGGCGGTGGGAAGCTTGTAGTCGACAAAACCGGGGTTGAGAATCCGGCCCTTCTCGGTCTTGATCTCCTCATAGAGCGCATACCCGACGCCCTGGACGATGCCGCCGTACATCTGACCTTTGAGCGCCTGGAGGCTCAAGACTCGTCCGATATCGGTGACGGCAACGAGACGCAGAATGGTCACCTCACCGGTATCGGTGTCGACCTCGACTTCGACGCCTTGAACGCCAAAGGAATAGTTCGCCGACATGTTGCCGTACCCCTTGGCCCAGTCCGGCAGGTCAGTTGGCGGCTCGTAGAAGGACTCCTCGGTGAAAGTCGTCCCCTTGCCACCCTCCTCGCTGAAATGGATGGCCCGGAGAAGTCGACCCAGCTCGACACGTAGCCAGGGTCGGTCGGGCGCGTCCGGGACAATCAGCCAGCCGTCTTTCAGGTCAAACTGATCACGACTGACAGAACGGAAGTCGTACTCGTCAGGCCCGGTGGCTTCACCGAGTCTGGTCAGGTTTCGCTCCACCTCGGCGGGGTAGACATCTTCGGCGGCTGCGAAGATCCGTTCACGAAGCTTGGTTGCGGCACCAATGGCGGCATTGCCGGCCATGAACGCGCCCCGGCTGGCATGGGTCCCCACGTCCCATGGGGATGTGGCGGTGTCCGTCTGGTTGATGAAGACACTTTCAGGATGCACGCCAAGTGACTCCGCGACCATCAGAGAGAGCGCCGAGTGCAGTCCCTGGCCCATCTCAACCCCGCCGTAGCTCACGTTCACGTTTCCGAAGTCATCGAGCTTGAGGATGATGCCGCTGCCATCGGACCGGTAGATCTTGCCGCCACCGCCGACGTTCATGAATGAGGCCATCCCGACACCGCGCCGCTTCTGCCCATTGCCGCGGTTGGATGCCCAGTTGAGGCGTTCTGCGGTCGTCTCCAGACACTCGGCGAGCCCGCATGTCTTCAAATCAAGACCCATCGGAGTCAAGTCTCCGGGCTCATTGGCATTGATGAGTCTCATCTCGTACGGGTCGATGCCGGCCTTCTCGGCAAGGTCGTCGAGGCTCGACTCGATCGCCCAGGTCACTTCAGGGTTGCCGTAGCCACGCATGGCCTGGCAGTAGGTGTTGTTGGTGTAGACAATCGTCGAGTCGAAGCTCACCACGGGCACCCGGTAGAGAGAGGTGGCGGCAACCAGCATGACATTCGGATAGGTGGCCCCCCAAGATCCATAGGCGCCGTTGTCCTGGGTGACCTCGATCTCGCGGAAGGTCAACTTGCCCTCCTCATCGCAACCCTGACGAATCATGAATTGAGCGGACTGCCGCGGGGACAGGTAGGAGAACTCCTCAGTCCTGGTGTATTGAATCTTGACCGGCTTGCCGGTCTTCCAAGCCAGCAAGATGGCGATGTACTCGTAGCCATGGGTATCCAATCCGGAGCCGAAGGCGCCACCGACCGCCGGCACCACCACCCTGGCATTGCGTCCCTCGAGTCCCAGGGCGGTGAGCGCGCTGGTGAAGTCACGTTGTGCCAGGAACGGGATCTGGGTCTTCGCAGTCACGGTCAGGTTTCCCTTGAGGTCGAATTCCGCGATGCACCCAGCTGTGCCCAGGCAAGCCTGCTGGATCCGGGGCACCGAGTACTCCCCTTCCGAAACGAATGCCGAAGCTTCCCGGGCTGCCGTCATGTCACCGGAGTGGTGGACACATTTTAGCGGCATGGTGTTCGACCGCACCGGTCTACCTCGGGCGTCTTCGGTATGAACCAGTGGTGCGCCGTCTTCCAGTGCCTCGTCTACCGAGAAGACACCTGGCAACGGTTCATAATCGACCTGGATCAGGTCGACTGCTTGTTGGGCGACCTCGGGGCTGACCGCCGCCACCGCTGCGACTTCATCGCGAAACTGACGGACCTTGCCGCTCTTCAGAGCGACGTTGTCACGCATGAACCCGTAGCGCAGCTCGGGGACGTCGTCAGCTGTGATCACCACCCGGACACCGGGAAGCGCCAGGGCCGCGGTGGTGTCGATGCTCTTGATCCGGGCGTGAGCGTGGTCGCTGAACTTGATCTTGCCGTGCAACATGCCTGGGCGGGAGATGTCGCTGACGTAGAGGGCCTTGCCGCCCACCTTGTCGGCCGCTTCGGGCCGCGGCCTCTCGGTCCCGATGTGGCTGTAGCCGGTCATCGTCCCGGCACCACCCCGGTCCGAGCCGCTTGTTGTATCGACTCGACGATTTGGACATAGCCCGTGCAACGACAGAGGTTTCCGATGAGGGCCGAGCGGATCTCAGCTTCAGATGGGTGAGGGTTCTCGGCGAGAAGGGCCACCGCCGACATCACCATGCCCGGGGTGCAGAACCCACACTGGGCTCCACCCTTGTCGACAAACGCCTGTTGCAGCGACGAGAGATCGCCGTTGACCGCAAGGCCCTCGATCGTCGTTACAGCCGTCCCGCCGAGCTCACCAACGGGGAAGAGACACGAGTTCACGGTCTTTCCGTCGACGAGGACAGTGCATGCACCGCACTCACCCTCGCCACACGCCTCCTTGGTTCCAGTCTCACCGAGAACAGACCGCAAGAGGTCGAGGAGTCGGAGATGTGGCTCAACGTCGACGTCCATGAGAAAGCCGTTCAACTCAAAGGAAAGCTCCAAGGTCATTGCGCCGCCCCGTCGGAAATGTGTCGAAGCGCCCGACCGACCAGCACTCCGGTGAGGTGTCGTCGATAGCTCTCGGTAGAGCGCAGGTCGGTGATTGGTGCGATCTCCTTCCGGGCGGTGTCGATGGCGAGCGCTCTCACACCGTCGTCGAGTGTCGACTCCTCGACGACTTCCTCGGTACGTCTCAGTCTCATCGGCACGGGGGCCACGGCACCGGCGGCAAGACGCAGATGGGTGTGACCTGCGCCATTGCGTTCCGCGAGCACGGCAACACTGGCAATGGGCAAGTCCATGGTCACCCGTCCTTTGCGGAGAAACACCGAACGCGTGTCCGGAGCGGGCTCACTGATGAGGATGGCGCTGAGGATCTCTCCAGATCTCAAGGCGGTCAGTCCGGGTCCCAGAAGAAACTCCGCCAGTGCAACCTCCCGGGAACCGTCTTCGTTGCGCAACTCGACCGATGCGTCATGCACCAGCAGAGGCGGGGCAGTATCGGCCGCCGGAGAGGCATTGACGAGATTCCCCCCGATGGTGGCGACATTGCGGATCTGCTGCGATCCCAAACTCGATATCGATGTGACCAAGGCCGGAAACTTCTCAACAACCACAGGATGTGCCTGGACGTCACTAAGGAGCGCTCCTGCTCCGATCCTGACTCGTTTGGAGACCTCGATCTCAGCCAGCTCGGTTATCCCCCTCAGCGATATGAGCGCTGAGGGAGCGGGACCGCTCCTCATCTTCACGAGAAGATCGGTACCACCGGCGATGTACTGGGCATCCGGGATGTCTGTGGCGAGCCGGACGGCTTCGTCCAGAGTCTCGGGGCGGTGATATGCGTAGGTCATCAGATGATCGTCCCGGTCGCCCGTAGCGAATCCATCTCTTCGGCGGTGAATCCGGCCTCGGTCAGGACAGCGCTGGTTTGCTCGCCATAAGCCGGTGCAAAAGGCAATGTCCTGTCGATGGAGTCCAGATGCTCAACGGGAACCGCCGGGGGCGGGAGACGCACGACCCGGCCGTCGGGAGCCACGGTCTGCAACGCCGACTGCTTGACAAACTCGAGATCGGGGACGTCTTCGATGGCTGTGATCGGAGAATGGGGAATCGAGGCCTTCTCCAGCACTGCTGCCAGCTCAGCTGAGTCGTGTCGCCTCGTCCGATCGGCGATTTGAGCGTGAAGATCATGCTGTGCCGACCGACGGCCTTCGTTGCTGCTGTATTGGGCCATGGCCAGGGTTTCGAACATGGGCTGGTTGACGAAGCGATCCCATTGGGAGTCGCTCCCGATGGCGATGTAGATGAATCCGTCGGCTGTGGGATAAGCGTCGACCGGGATGAACTGGCGGTGCTGATTGCCGTTGCGCCGAATCTCGTCAGGCGTGCTCCCCATGTCGAGCAACGGCGTGAAGGTATGCAGCCAGGACACTGCTGAATGGGCCAGAGATATGTCGACCTGTTTGCCCCTACCAGTGCGCTCCCGTTCCAGCATTGCCAGGAGCACTTGTGCGAACACTTCGTCTCCCGACTTGAGATCGGTTAGAGGCGGCCCACACTGGAGCGGCTGCCCATCTCGCTCACCGGTGAGATCCATGAGCCCGCACAACGCCTGGGTGACGGGGTCGTATCCCGGAACGTCGGGGTGATCGATGCCCATGGCGGAGACCGAACACCAGATGAGATCGTCCCTGGCTCCTCGGAGCGTGGTGTAGTCGATGCCGAGTTCCTCATGCCGGGCCGGCATCGTGTTGGTGCAGAAGACATCCACTTCGAGCTCCGAAATGAGCCGAAGCAGAGCCTGCCTGCCTTCCTCGGTCTTCAGATTGAGCGTTATGGCCTCTTTGCCGACATTGGGTGCGACGTAATAGCTGTGCCGGTCCTCCCCCGCGACGGGCCGCCCGATGTAGCGGTTGGGATCGCCACGGGAGACACGACCGGGCACTGGTGTTGCCTCGATGCGGATCACCCGCCACCCGAGATGGACGAACCTCAAGGTGCCGTAGGGCAGGCTCAGCGCCTGTTCCAGACTGAGGACGACGGGTTGGGATGTGCTTGTCATGCGCCCGTCGACGATCCCGAGGCCTGAAGACGGGCAGCCCCAGCCACACGACCGACATGAAATGCCCGGCTTCGCGCCTCAGGGTCGGACGCTGCCCCGTAGTTCTCGACCACTGTGGCGAGAGCGTCGCTGGGAATCGGGAGTAGGCGAAAACCGTCAGCGGCGCCGAGCATCACGATGTTGAGAAGACGTGGATCACCGACATCGGCTGCCATCTCGTTCCCGTCCACCACTTCCACAACACCGGCAGTGGCTCCAATCTCTTCGACTATCGAGGCCAACTCCGGATAAGCCGACCGATCCAGAGTCAAGCTTGCGGGAACGATTGGAGTCTGGTTGACCAGGACCGTGGTTGCGGCCGACATCCGAGGAAGGATTCTCTCGGCTTCCAGCGGCTCGAATCCGAGAACGACGTCGGCTTCTGCAGCTGAGATGAATGCCGTTCCCACCGGCCCTATCCGCACGGTGGCTTCCACACTGCCACCGCGTTGGGAGAGCCCGTAGATCTGACCGCCACGTACGTCGAGTCCAGCCATGGTGGAGGCTCGTCCCAGAAGGCGGGCCGTGGATAACACACCCTGACCACCGACACCGGCCACAACAATGTTGCAGACCTGTCTCAATGAGGCCCACCCTGGGCCTTTGGCGCCATCACCGGGTAGATGGCGTCGTTGGGGCAGAACTGGGCACAAACACCACACGACACGCAGATACCGGGGTCGATTTCGATGAGACCATCAGCGACATAGAACGCGGGACAGCCAAAGAGGTCCAGACAGGCGTTGCAGTTGCCACACAGACCGCAGATCATGCAACGGGCGGCCTCCGCCTGTGCTTGCTGTTCGGTGAGCACACCCGCTACCTCGCCAAACCCCGACACCCGGCTGCGGAGCCGAAGTTCGGGCGGAGATTGTCGAGCTTGCTTATCCACCCGGGTCACGCCGGTACGCCCGGTCGGTGGTCCAGCAGGCACCAGCGGCGGTGGCATTCGCTCATCGGCCTTGGCGGTGCCCCGAAGCTTGCGATCGATCCCCCATGCAGCTCGTATCCCGCTGGCGATGGCTCCAGTCACGGTGCCTTCAGACCCAACCAGGTCACCCGCCACGAAGACTGGCTCGTGGGGTGTCTCTCCTGTCTCGGCATCGACACCTTGCCCTAGGGACCGTTCCAGCCCCGAACCACCATCGAACATCGCGCCGTTTCGGGTCTGGCCGATGGCCACGATGATCTGGGTGGCGTCGGCACGGCCCTCTGAGTCCTCGATGGCCACGTAGTCATCGGGATCGCGACTGCCGTGACGTGTGCTCTGCACATGGACGTATTCGACGCCTCCCGGTCTCAAACACGTCAGCCGAATCCCGTTGAGGATCCTTACACCTTCCTCTTCGGCCGCGGCGACCTCACTCGCTATGGCAGGCATCATGTCGCGTGACTCGAGGCAACCGATTGTCACGGCCTCGGCTCCACGGCGGACTGCAGTCCGGGCCGCATCGATCGCTGAATTCCCACCACCCACGACCAGCACTTGTTTCGACGGCAACCCTCGGTCAGCCAGAAAGGTCAAGGCCGGAACCATCTCCGGCCCCTCGCCTGGAAGATCCAAAGTGGTGTCTTCGCCCGCGCCAAGCGCCACCAAGACGGCGTCGTATTCCTTGGCCAACTCATCTAGG
>Ga0255048_10001339_pt1 | contig 17224 bp, 26 predicted proteins | sample JV7_2_2_MG_FD_183619 | JGI IMG/M metagenome (GOLD analysis project Ga0255048, IMG submission 183619) | Seawater microbial communities from Jervis Inlet, British Columbia, Canada - JV7_2_2 | ecosystem: Environmental > Aquatic > Marine > Inlet | place: Canada: British Columbia | collected 2016-10-06
GAGACTTAACTGTTCTGTTGTATTTATTTTTACAAATTCTTCCAACGACCTAGTTTTAAACTTAATCTTACGCTTTGTTTTTAGAATATTATTAGTTAAGTATCTCTTTGGTGTAAAGGTTTTGGCAAATAACTTCTCAGGGATGACTATGTTCACAAATCTACCAGTTGTTTCATACGTCCACTTCTGATTGATTATAGCTAACCTAGTCATATTATTCTGGTCAAATAAAGGCTTTACCTCTACACTACATACTGCATCCCTAGAAACAAGCTTGCTAAAGTCTGACTTACTATATGGCCCTTCCTTCAATAGGTCAATACAAAACATATCATACCCTTTCTTAGTGAATTGGATTAAAGCATCAAAAGTATACTGATGTCCATTTAGTAATTTATGAGTTAAGACCTTATCAGCTACTTTCTTCATAGGTTTGATATGAGTGACTTCAACCGGAAGAGATAATTGAACAGGCCTTGGATGAGTTACTACAGTTTCAATGTAGCCATGGTTCATAAGTTCTTCACACCACCAGTAGAAGTACATTTCTTCATTTGAATCAAACTCGATATTTTTATATGTTACTTTTGGCATAATTATAATATTGATTGTTGATTACTATTTCCACCCTGGCCATCAAGCTGCTTAGTCCCGAAGTTTCTTGCTCCTCCTTTATAAGCTGATCGCACTGTGGTTTTAATTTCTTCGTACCCTAATGAAGGATACTTATCTCCTATATATGAGAAAGCAAGATCATAAGGTATTCCATATTCGGAACATAATCTTGACAGCACATAGATATAGGTATTTCTATTTCCTTTGGAGAAATGACCGGTCTTTGAAGCTTTAACAAACTTAACCATAGTGTCAAATGTCTTCTGAGCATCTACCACATAGTTCGGATCATAGTTCTGTTCCCTTGTCACTACATCTTCAAACTCCTCAATAGCATCAGCATAAGTCATATCAACTTCCATTACTGAAGCAGAGCCATTGTAATAAGCATCAGGGTCCCAACTAACGAAGCACAGCCTTGATATATCTTTTCCGGATACATCCACTGTAAACTTAACAATATTACTATAGTGGCCTTCTATGTAGTCCTTACAATACTCAAAGCAAACTTTATGCTTATGAGGATCTTGGTTATCTACATTAATAAATACTTTCAATCCATTTCCTGAAGGGGAAATAAACACAGCTGCTACATAGCCATCTCTGGATAGTACAGCTTTTAAAAATTTAACTTTGGATAAGTCTAATCCATCGATATCAAGTATAACAACACTATTATATGTAATCACGCTTTTTATAGCTCTGTATGAGAAAGAGCCACAGGGAGTAAATGAAAGCAATAGTTTCTTATACTTATTCTTAGTTTCCTTTGTTTTAGAAGCTCTAATCTTGAGTATAGGCTCTTTGTAAGTGTCTCCCATTATATCTGTTAAGATATCAAGGAAATGCTCATTACCTATTGGATTAGGGCTTCTAGCATCTGCGAAAGTACTACATTCAACGTGATCCATAATATTATTTGTTTTTAGTTAAAACTGATACTGGTCCAATAAAAGCTATAGTGTCCATATCTTCTTCAGGAGTCATAAACATCGCCTTTTTACTTTCGGTCCACATAAGCCTTATATTATCCTTATCTATAGCTTCAGCAGCTGCTAGTAGGAATTTAGGATTAAAGTGTATAACTTGTTTGTTACCTCCTGAGAATATCACATCTATAGTCTCCTTAGCTGCTCTATTGGTTTCAACATCTTTTGAAGATATAGTCATAATATTCTGTTCCGAATCTTCCTGTATAGTTATAACTCTAGATCCGTCATTCTTATTTTCTGAATATATGGAAGCTCTCTTTAGTGACTTAATCATATCCATTCGATTGACTACACAGTAGCTTTCTTCATCTGGATTAATAGCTGAATCTATATTAGGATAATCACCCTCTAGCTTTGTTCCGACAATCTCACAAGAACTGTCAGAGATACTAAAGCTATTTTTATTGGAAGCTATGGTAATAGCTGGAGAAGTACTGAATACTCCAATAGCTTTACCTATTGACCCATCAAGAATAGTATCTTCTATCTCTCCCATAAATGGAGTTGACATAATAATACCGAACTTTCCGTTAGTTGCTAAAACTTGTATATTCTCACCGTCCTTTGATTTACGTATAAGCATACCTCTAAGAACGTATCTTATGTCATTAGGGTTGAAAAATCTAAGTGACTTCTCAATCATATTTGAAAGTTCCCCGGGAGCGTTGTTTTCTTCGTCAGATACTAACGATTGCTTCATTGGGTAATCCTTCCCTGGACTGATAGGTTGTTTATACTTATTCCTTCCAGCTGTGATAATAAGTGACTTTTCATTCACTTTAAATTCAATGTACTCTACATCACTAAGGTTGATTGTATTCATAAAGCTACCTGAGCTTATTTGAAAGCTATGGTCCTTAGCTGGTAAGTCATCTAGAACAATCTTAGTCCTAGACTGAGTAATGCCATCGCAAGATATAATACTAACGTCAACACCTACATTTGATATCTTCAGGTTGTTGTATGCTGGTATAAGTTTATTACCTATTGTCGCTTGATTTATACGTAAGCAGCGTTTAAGTTCTTCAGTCTTTATTTTCATAGTTTGTTTATTTAGTAGGGGAGGCAGGATTCGAACCTGCAATGATGGAGACGTGGCCTACGCCTTTATCCACACTAGCTATCTAGCGCATCTTCCATTTCTGCTACTCCCCCATTTACAACTTTCTGGTCAGTTGCCAACCTCCGATGATAATCATTCCCCTTATGTTCTTACCAGATGGTAGGGCTATACTATTAATCCACATTAGCTTCTTGAGTTAAGGCTACTAATGCTTCAGTCTGATTATCAACTACTCTCCTCGGAATGGGAGGGCTTAAAATACCATCTACCTTGTTAATCTGTTATTGCCTCTAAGAACTTATGGAGATCTCTATTCCATTTAGCATCATCAAGGGCGTTGTGTTCGTTTACTTGAGCTGGATAATCCTTCCTGCCTTTAAAGGCGTAAATAGCTTCGTTGAGTGTCCTATAAACAGTACCTCTCGGTAACCTTCTGTTTTGTTTATCCATTAAGAACGAAACTTTCTCATCCATAATTTGCTTCAAGTCTCTACAGTACTTTGGAAATCCATTTGGCAAGTCAATCATCCTCCCGAATATCCAACAGAATACCACCCAGTCGTAATCAGCGTAGTACGCATAGAATTCAGGGTTCCTATCAGTTAAGCCACCAGAGTCTTGACAAGTTCCAGTAAACGAAAGTATCTCATCTTGTATCTCAGATTTTGACTTGCCGTATTTATTAAAAAGCTCTTTAGACCTTTTTACCCAAGTCTTTTCCCAATTCCTTCCCTTTTTTATAAAGTCAACCCAAGTTGAAACTTGATTAAACTTCGCCATATAATGGCCTTTCTCGCTATAATCTTGATGGGCTAAGTCATAAGATATTGGAAGTATAACATTGTCTCTTAACCATTCATTGTTCCAAGCTGCCTTGAAGTCAAACTCATTACAAATAGCGTAATACTCTCTACCTCCAAAGTCTGCCACTCCACCACCTTCAGGAAACTTCACTACAACATTACGATCCTCTTGGACAATGCCTATTGATATTAATTCGATAGTATCGATTGCTTTACCAAATAAAGGCTTCTTTTTGAATTCGTGGAATTCAGTATCTAAATAGTATTTCATATCTTCTAATCTGTTAATTCTTTAAATAGCTTCTCTTCTAGATCACCATAATCAACAATCCCTTTCTTACTATCAGCGTCAATAACTGAGTTAATATCTCTGGTTTTATCAACTATCAATCTATATATTCTTTCGTCAATACTATTTCTAGCGATTGCAAAGTAAGCAAAAACTGGACGCTCCTGACCTCCTCTGTGACATCTTTTTACAGGTTGCTCAATATCCTTTGGTGAAACAGGTACATCCATCATAAGTATCATCCTAGCATTCTGCAGGTTAATAACCTCACCAGCTGCTCTAACTTGTCCAAGGAACACATCTATATTCTTATCTGGATCCTTAAACTCATCTACAAGCTCCATCTTCCTTTTGGAATTAACAGAACCATCTACTCTAACGCAGCAGTCTCCTAGCTTATCCTGAAGCTCCTCAAGAACTCCTCTCCAAGATGAAAAGATAACTACCTTCTCGCCATTTTCAATCATACTCCTAGCCCAATCAACTGCACTATCAACTTTAGCCAATGCAGTTATTCTACTTAGGGATGATATAGAAGAAGAAATCTTACTAGCATACTTAAACTTATCCTTTTGATCAGGAGAAGCATTAGCATACTCTTCTTTCATTTGCTTCAGCTCATTGATAACATCCATATACTGATTACTCAAGTCACCAACATTAAAGTAAGCTTTGCTAATACTTAGTTTAGGTAATTCAAGTACATCATCAGATTTAAGCCTAATCATCACATTGGATAGTAATAGATTTAATCTATCGATATTCTTCACTCCTACAACCTTACTTCCGTTCTTTAATGCGAAAGTATCTTCAAAGTACTTCTTATTCCTTCCTAGAGGATGACCAAACATCTTTAAGTAAGCAAATAGATCAGTAACTCTATTGGTCCAAGGCGTACCTGATAATGCACTTATTTTAGCTTTAGGGTGCTCCTCTATCAATCTGGCTGCATTCTTAAATGTTGCAGTAGTTGTATTCTTAAATCTGTGACACTCATCAAATATAAAGTGATCAACTGGACTCCTATTAACATAAGCCTCTTGCTTCTTCATTATCTCATAGTTAAGAACAACAAACCTTTCATTAATAGCGAACATTGACTTTCTATTCTGAGCATCAAGGATAGTCCAAGACATCTTATTAAACCCCCAGGAGTCAGTCATATCTCCATACCAGTTCCATTTGGCAATTGCAGGACCTACAACGACTGTTCTGTTACATTTAAGCACTTTAGATATAGATGCTGACGTTACCGTTTTTCCAGTACCCATATCAAGGGCTAAAAGCTTATAGCGATTATGTATACAACGATACATTGTCTCCACTTGATAATTTCTAAGCTGCTTATTTACCCTAGAGAAATCATACCTCTTACCGTAGGTTTCTTGAAAGCTTTTAAACTCTGCATCATACATCGTTTTAAGCTTCCTAAGCACTTGTTTCATAAACTCTGGTGACTTAACATATAGCGATAAGAAGGCTTCCTTCATAAAGCTATTTACAGGCTTCTTCCAAGTCTTTCTAATGTCAGCAGTGATGAGACTTCCTTTTACGGTCATCTCTAAACATTCAGCAAGTTCAATCTCACTTTCAGTCCACGCTGGCTTATAGAATTTTATCTTATGGTTGCCTTCGAATCTAATCTGGCCTTTCATAAGAATTATTTAGAAGATTGTTCAACAAACTTTACTTCAAGATCACTGGTATCATCTACCTTCTCGATAAGAACTTGGTAATCAAACTTATCACAGATTTTAAGAACCTTCTCTACCATATCCTTATCCAGTAGTGAACCATCTTTGATTACCACTAATTTAAGATTCGGATTCATAGCCATAGATATCTTAACGCCAACACCAATTAATGTAGCTGTATTAATCTGCTCATCATTTAATGGTAGACCATCATAGGTGATACTTGTGTCATCAAACGAAAGCTTCTTAACTGGAAGTGGAAACTTAGAGAATACATCCTTCTTCTTTTGCTTAGCAGCTAATAGAGCTTCACCTTTAGCTTGATATAACTCCTCTTTTTCTCGAAGGGTTGCATTATTACCTTCAAGCTCAGCGACTTTTTTACATTCATCGTTGTGGTTCTTGATAACTTCCAATTCTTCAGATAGAGACTTGATAGATGGCTTCTCAGGGTTATTTGATAAATACTTAGTTACTTTAGTTAGGGTCTCTCTAGCTTCTTTAGTTTTTGTATTTAGCTCTGTAATCTTATTTTGTAATCTAATCAACTCATCTTCATTATTAGATATAGTTTCCTTAGATTCCTTTTCTAATCGAGTAGCCTTATTCCACTTCTCAATCTGATCACCAATAGATTGCATCTTCTCATTAATTGGAGTAGGATCTTTCTTTTTAGAATACTTATTCAATTCGTCTTGGTCATAAGTATGCTTAACGTGCTCTCTCAAGTACTTAATCTCTGTATTCAATTCAGTACGCTCATCAGATATATCAACAGCTTCCATTTCAGCTTCGTGCAAAGCTTCTAATCCTTCTTGTGACATTAATCCTTTAAGGATGTCAATCTGATCTCTAAGACCCTTTTCTGAAGGTCTACCAGTGGATGTCTTACCCATCTTAATAAACTCAAACATATCAAATCCAGTGTTGCCGATAATACTATCGATAATAGCTCTACCACCTGATACAACGTTATCTTCTTCATCCATCACTACTACTCTCCCTTTCTTATTAGAAGGAGTGAAGTAAGTGGCTAAAGTATACTTAACTTTCTCACCACCAAGAACACCGCCGATAACAACTTCTACCTGAGCTCTTTCCTCACCTTTCATAATAGGTTCCATAGGGATTACTGAAGTATCCATTGAGCTTGATAGAGCTTGTAGGAAGCTAGACTTCCCTGACTGGTTCTTTCCTAGTATAATAGCAGATCTACCACCGAAATCTACGTTCATCTTTGAGATGTTTTTGAAATTCTGAATCTCTACATCTAATATCTTTAATCCTTCTTTATTGTTCATCTTGTCTATTAATTATATTGTTTATTCCATCTAGTTTCAATATACCCTCCATCGTGCTTAATTACAGACCCCGATGAATAGATTCTAAATATCCTTTGTTCAATATTCTCAAGTGACTGTAATCTAAGAGGAGACAATCCTTTCTCTCTCCAGGTTGACTTTATTTGAAATGCACACATTCTACCTGAGTCTTGAAATAAAGTGAAGTGTATAGCGCATTCATCAGGCTTTTTATCAGCCTCCATATCCATACTTACTATCCACCAGTCGTAACTATCGTGCTCCTCAATGTGTAGAGATATATTACCTTCGTGCTCATCTCCCCAATCTAAAGACTCACTTGATATGTCGGAGGTAATGCTCTCTACTATTTCTTCAAGAGTAAATTCCTTCTTATTCAAGTATCCAATAGTATTAGATATCATATCCTTTATTGGTCCAGTTGTAAGATTAACTTGCTTTATTAACGAGTCATTGATTATTCCAGCTACAATAGAATTGTAGTCTAGCATTTTAAACTCTTGAAGATTAATATCTAAAGATTCTGATATCTTCTTTTCGATTTGCTTTTTAGCATCTGAGTAGTTAGAAAACATATCGCCTATAATGCTCTCCATCATACTTATTACTCTTTCCTCAATCATCTTCGGCAACTTGTCTGCTATGACAGTAGCTGTTACCTTATTCACTTCCTTCGTAATGTCCATTTTTGTTTGTCTTTAATCATTTACATCTCAGCATCTATTGCTTCGGCTAATTCACTTTTTCGTTGTGGGCAGCAGTAAGCTACCGCACAAAAGTCAGCACATCTTCTACTGCCTCCTTTTCTTGTTTCTACTATCAAGCCACCTGTCTTTGCGTGCTTGTGTTGATTTAATTTCTTATACAACTCTGCTTCAGGCTTTTTAGTAAACTTCTTAGTAGCTCTAACAGCTCCTTTCTTCTTCACTGCGTACTGATCAGGTTCTGACCATCTTTCTTTAGGAGAGCAAGCTATAATCTCACCTTTATCACTAGCTTGGTGTAGTGCTACCCTTTTCTCTAAGTAAGCTTCAACCTGCTCATTAGTCCTTCTAGGGATATTAACTAGTATAACTGGTGCTTTAGGATAGTTCTTGCTTGTAGCAGCTTTACCTTTACTCCAGTCTCTAAACTTGAATATAACTCTTAATGTCTTGATCTCAATTCCCAATTCTTTCTCAGCCATATAGGCGTAGATATTTAATTGGGGAATGTATTTCTTTTGAGCTTCCGGATTCATAAAGGCATATACTGAAGTATTCTTATAATCTTCAACAGCTCCTTCTTTAATTAATGTTCTATCAACAGTTCCGGAAATAGTCCACCCACCTACTTGGACAGTCATAGTCTTTTCAACTATTACATCAGGGTTAAAAGCTTCAGCGTAGTTCTCATCGATAATCCTCTGGAGGCTACTTACTCCTTTGTGTTTACCTAAGTGTTCTAGCACCGCCTGAGCTTGTGTAAGTATCCTAGCTTCAGTTGAAGTAATCTCAGATAGCTCAAGTACGTGATGAATAGCAGTGCCGTCAAGCATATAGATTCTGTCCATTACATCATCCTTAGTACCGTGTTTCATACGCAACCTCCTTACCTGGGGAGCATCTATTAATTGGGTAACAGATATATCTCCGTTAACACGGTGCCTATCAACCTTTACAGCATTTACAAATACTTCAGGTAGATTATGTATGTTTGTTAATTCGCTTGCCATTTTACTTCTTATTATCTACATTAATAATGTACCCTTTCTTCCTAGCCCATCCATCATTAGCTTCGTGGTGTATTCTACTTGGGTGACAATCGTTACATACTGCCATAAAATACTTAGGGTTGTAAAGCAATGATCCAGCTCTTCCAGCTTTGTGATGAACGTGGGTAGAAGAACTAGAACAATCATCTACTTCACATTCAGTATTCTCAGAAAGATACTTATCTCTTATAGGGCGATACTTAGCTAATTCTTTTAGCTTCTTCTCACTTGCCGGAGCAATGTTCTTACGAGGCCTTAAAACCCTTCTCTGTGAAGTAGACTTCTTACCTTCAATAAGTCTTCGCTTCTTCTCTTTGAAAAAACAGGACTTACAACGCTTAGGGGAATTAGTCCTATACAAGTCAACGCCCTTACCATCACACTCATCACAGTCTCCAACTTTAGGGGTTCTATTTTGCATTCTTAACGATTCTCTTCATCATTCTAGTGCTATGAGAGAAGAACATTCTATTAACATCCTTAAACACCTCTTTCAAGATTCCAATTACAACAGGTCTCTTAGCTTCATTCTTACAAACGCAACTGATGTGTCTTAGATCAGATGTTACACCATTCTGAAAGTCCTCAGATAGGATTCTAACCATTTGACTAGATTCATTCACTGACAATGCAGCAACTCCTTCAGGATTAAACTTCTCATCCTTTGATGCGCTCTGGATGATTCTCGATAGGTCAAATGACGTATCTGCTTTTTTGATTTGATTTTTCATAATATATGATTATTTCTTTTTGTAATCAGTTGCTCGTTCAAAGTCTTCTTCAGTAGAGAAGTCAATCAGTCCTTCCAGTAGCTTTAGTCCTAGCTTCATCTTCTGCTGGTTAGTCTTTACCACTTCTCCATTCTTATGGGCTATAATGCTAACTTTAGCAAGTGCCATAGACATATCGTGATCAATTACTATAACGTTCTTAGCCATAACTGTGTTTTTCGTTGGGTGCAAATATATAACAAATTATTATAATTGATATAATTTATTACAAATTTTCTCACCTGTCATAGGGTCGTTATAACTATACTTCCAGTTGTCTTGCACCCAATCCATAAAATCGATAGTTACTTTATGGAAAATATCTTTTTCATTTTCGATAACATCTTTCACTCTCTTATTGGAGTATACTACTGAACTATGGTCCAGACCTGTGTTTAACATTTTACCAACTTCAGAAAGGGAATACTTTTCTAACAGGTTGTACAGACAATAGTAAATACATTGTCTTGGGATAACTAGGAACTTAGCTCTCTTTTTACCTGTTACATCTCTATGCGTTACGGTATTGAAGCTGTATCCATTCTTAGTAACGAATTGCTGCATAGATCTTTTGTTGAACAATGATTGATACTCAGGGTCTCTGATCAACTCTAAAGCCTTTAACACCATAGAGCTAATAAAAACCTTGATGTTAGTGAGTTCAACTTCCTTGTCGCTGCTTCTAATCTCTCTAGCTTCATTTCCAATCTCTAATGTTGCAGCAGCTCTGGAAGCTATGAGAGCATCTATGTTAATGTGTTTCATATCTTCTTCTTTTTAACTGATTCAAACCCACTTACACCGGTAAGTAGTTTAGTTTTATATTCTCCCGCTTCAGGAACTCTATGCCCTAAGCTTTCAAGGAATACAATACAGTCGTTAATAAATTTGATTAATCTAGCCTTAGTCATCTTCCTCTTAGGCTCCAGGAATATCATTTGCTCACCCGTCTTGGTGTTTAATACAAATTCCTTAGCTACTTGTGTTTTAAGTAATTCATCAGCGGAGACTTCATCTATTCCTTCCCAACCAAGATCGGTGAAACAATCGATAGCTACTGAAAGTATTACCTGCTGGTAATAAGCATACATCTTTAGCTTCTCAGCAGTAATAGCTGAAGGTTGTATGGATAAATCTATGGAAGTTCCTCGCATAGCCATAAGGTATTCAATGAAGTCACCAGCTATGAGTCCTTGAATAAGATCTCTCAGGTTTACCGCTTCCTTTGGAGGAGTAAACGTCTTTTTGTATTTAGTTAGTGCCATAGTTGTTTATTTTACTGCCAATATTCATTTGGATAACCAAAGTCTCTTCCTTCTTCAAGACATCGATCATTATCTAGCTCGTTCATTTTCCTGTACTTATTCTTGGTGTAAGTAACTTTGAATTTACTAATTGAATTCTCAAATTCTCTAAGGTCTTTAACTACTCCGCCAACTCTTTTAGCGAAGCTATTAGCATTCTTTCTCGAATTGAATCTTCTACTTGATTTTGCCATAATTATTTATTTAGTCACCTCAGTAGGGCTCGAACCTACGACCCGACCCGATTAGGGCCTTGCTCTAACCGACTGAGCTATGAGGTGATTAAAAACCCTCCTTCAACTAAAGGCTAAAGGAGGGTTTTGTATTTGTTCTAAAATTATTTGTACGTAGCAATCTTCTATCTAAAACTTAAAGAGTTGCCTTGTCGCAATACGGGCCCGCTGCCTTGGGCATCGTATATCAGGCTCTATTTCTTGCTCAGGGATAAACTGAGTCTTTCGCTGGTCATTGAATATGCTTACACCTGCATAGGTTTTAGAAGTGTAAGAAACGTGCTTTAACAGCCTTGCCACCAAGTCCGATAGCAAATCAATAACCAATACGAAAACATATATCCTATCATAGTTTATCATACTAATATAGTTTTTAGATAATTTCGTCTGATCCTACAGAATGACCTTCACCTGTAACTGGGTCAATACCACTTGAGTACATTGAATCAAGATAACCGTTAGTTGATTTTACTTCTCCTCCTGTCCCGAATAATATAATCGAACCCATAGGCAAAGGTTTTAAATTTTTAGGATTTGATAATTCCTCCCGCCCTGCTGCTTCACCTGCAGACAGTCTACCAGCCTTCTTTAATTCAGCTTTTACACTTTCGTCAATAGGTGGACATTCTCTGACTACTATTCCAGTATTCCTACCTCCGTTAACACATAAGCTAGACCCCCAAAAAGTAGCAGGAGTACTATGTGCTTTAATGTTCTTTACTTTCTGATATCCTAACCTATGAATTAAGCCATTAAAGGCTGCTTTCCTAAATATCCCCCCCCAAGCTCTTGAAGTGGGTGCTTTAGGAACAATACCGTCAGCAGCTTCTCTGACATCTTCTGCCATAAACTGTGAGTTAGTCTTACAATATTTTAATAGGAAGTCATACGCTTGCTGTGACCAGTTAGGCTCAACTTCATTAGCGTGATCTTCTGCTTGGTCCATTCCTACTTGAGCAAAGTAGTCGCCATCAAATAATTTCTTTTGTTTCATCTTCTTCAATTTTATCTTCTAAGTAAACTACTATTTTATCTTCTGTACTTTCATCTGGATCTATCTCATAAAATCCAGTTTCAACAATTAAGTATCCAACATATATTTTCCTTGCATACTTATTAGCTTTACTAACCGGTCTTGCTTCCCCTCTGTAATCGATAGTTGGATTAGTTAATGTAATCTTCTCATCATCAAACTCAAAGATTATTTCCTTATCATCAAATACGGGATGGCTACTTATTATAAACTTACTCTTCCCACATTGGTCTGGTAAGGTTATTCTTATGCTATTAGGCAGCTTCGTTTTCAGTGCTGGTACATTCATTGGTAATTGCTTTAAACAGAGCTACCAAATCTGCTTTAATGGGATTAGTATCATCTGTTGATTTAAGTATCTCCACAAAGAAAGCTTTAAATTCTAATATTTTAGCCTTGATAGTAGAAAACTTTTTTTCATTACCCTTTGAATCAGGTTTGTGTATCCACTCATTTATCCTACTCAGGTTATTAACAGCAGCACTTGTAAGGTGTGTTTCACTCTTATAATGTAACCTAACATAATCATTAAATCTTTGTACGTTACATTTGAGTATATCCATTGCTATTTGATGGAGGTATGATTTAACCTGGTACTTGTTTTCAAACACCTTGTAGAAATTATGATATTCCTGAATGATTGAACCATCATCATTAAGTACTGGTTTAAAATACATAAAGCCTAGCTTCGTATCTGTCCTGTGGTATACTGTTAGCATAGTTTTATTTTTTATACTTTTCTTTGAGGCTTTCAAATATTCTCCAAAAGGGAGACAAGTCTTCTTGTTCATTGTCGTGAAGAGACATATACCCATCTAGTAAAGCACCGCTACTTGGAATGTAAGCTTCCTTTTTTATATTTAGTCTGTCACTACCTGTCTTTTCTTTAAAGAGAGCTACAGCCTCTTCATATTGTGGTAATTTTTTTGACTCAAAATTTGTCCTTAGCATAGTTATTTTTTTTTAGCAACCCATACGGGATTCGAACCCGTAAGTGCCATTTCAAATAATGGGTTGTCAATGAATTTTACTTCATTAGTTCATCAAGAACTTCTTGAGTTTCCTCGATAGAGAAATCAATGTCTTCCAAGTGTTCCTCAGCAGCAGCTAAAGCCTTCTTAGCTGCTTTGATCTTAACAAGGTAATCATTTGTTAAAGCATCAATTGGTGTAACTGGATACTTCGCTTCTCTAAGCTTTTCTTTAGCTGAGATAATAGCTTCGTCCACTGCGAACTTTGAAGCCTCTAAAGCTGTTAATTCTTGCTTACAAACTACAATAGCTTTACGCTGATTGTTTAATGCTAAAGCATTGTCTGTTTCTCCTTTCATCATTGCTATTGTTTCTTTTACGAATAGCGATACTTTTTTCGTTGTACTCATACTACTTATTTGTTTTTTTGGTTATTATTAAATTACGTTTTCTTTTCTCTTTCGGGGCCTTACTTATTGAAGGCTTGTTATAGGATTTAATTAAATCTCTCTCCTTCATCGACTGGAATGTTTCAGGAAAGGCTTCTTCAAATGATCCTGCTTTGCCTATTTGATCGACTGGATTAACATTAACTATTGCAAGACCACTCTTAATCCTTTCAACTTCTTGCATAAGCGCTGTCTTGCCGTGACTCCTTGCGTGGTTAATTGTCATAGGTCTAGATTTAAAGTCTCCGAGGCCTATGAAAGGATTTTTTGAGATAACACCTTCAACAGGCAGCTCACATTTAAGTTCTTCTGGTTCTGAAGAGTTACTTTCAGTAAGTGCTTGCTTTAACATACTGGTAGTAATTACATTTGCTCCATTAGGAAGGGAAACAACTGAGTAGCCGAAATTATCAATGTATATACCTGCTTTTACTACACTACCTCTGCCTAACCCAAATCTTCCTACTCCTTTATTTGACCTATAATTATTACATAGATTAAAATTATCCTCATTAACATTGCAGAACCATTTATCAGGTATTTCAAAATTACCTTCGGGCTTATCATTATCTGCAAAATACTCTTCTTTAGATATATGTTCAAAGCAGTTAATGTCAAAATTAACTTGATAACGATTTTTTTCAATACAAGCTTGTGATTCGTATACATCGTAAATCGAAGCCCAAGTTCTAGAGCCAACAACTAAGTCATTAGGTATTTTTTTACCATCATTGTCGCTCGTATCAACCGCTACTGGTTTTTTTACAACCTTTAGAAATGCTACGTTATGTAATTCATCAGGGAGTGGATTAGGAATGTAATCAACTGGATTAACAGTTGAAACAGGTGTTGCGCTTCTCTTTTCCTTTTTAAGTTTCTTAATAACGACCTGTAGTTCTGTTGCATTTATATATTTTACAGAGCTTAGACCTTCATCGCTTAGATATCCATCGTTACTTATTGATATATTCTTTCTAACACAGAATTCAATACCTGGCAATTTGTTAATATCAAAGTCTAATAATTCCCTATATTCATTAGCTAATTCTCTTCTGAGTTTGGTGTTTATTTTAATATACCACCTATCTGGAATTTTCATATCTTCTTAATTTAAACAACACTAAATTACCATTCACCTAAAGGATAGCATACAAACTAAACTTAAACTAAAGTTCTGCCACCTTTACGTAAACTATGTCAAAAACCTACAAGGCAACCCTTAGTAATAAACAAGGCTATCCAGTTAGGTAAATGGTAATTAAATGTTATTGATTAATAATTTATTCTTCTTCTTCTGAAGTGTCAGGCTCGGAGAATTCAGGCATACCTTCGTATTCATCTTCCCCTTCCTTCATCAGCTTCTTACGAAACCTGTCAGCAATTTTCTTTTCTTTACTGTGAACAGTATCGACTAAGCTATCAATGTTAGCTGCTTTGCTTTTCATAAACGCTTCGGCTTTCAGATCTTTTAACTTCTCCTGCTCCTCTCTACTCATAATTGAGTTTACTTCAGCTTTGTGATTAGCTACTGCTTCAGCAAATTCCTCTCTAGTCATTAGCTTGTGTCCTGGGGGGCGGTAATACTTTTTGTAGATAATGTAAGGGTCATCGCTGTGCTTCTTAAATTCCTCAACTGTTTGAGGTCCCCTTGCATTAGTGGTGTCCTTACGCAAAGGATAATGAAGCTTCTTCTTATCTTTCTTCTTCCACTTGAATATATTTCTTCTTGCCATTGTGATATTTATTTAGGATACAAATATAGTAATATGAATGACTTATCGATTTAGCCTATCCCGTTTATTCTTGTAATACTCATTTTCTTTATCAGCAACTGTATCCATCATAGTGAATATCTTACCCATTGCTAACATAAGCGCAACCCCTGGAATAGATAGCCACCAGTAGTAGCCTTGCTCAGTTAGTATAACAGCCCATACCCACACAGTAAGAATACTTGTGGGTATAATCAATACGCAAGCCAGTAGCATTCTTCCAATGTACTTAGAGGGCTTTATTTCATCATCTTCGATCAATCTCATAAGGCTAGTAGTTATTAATTATTTCAACTGATATACCAAGGTTGTTGGCGTTGATTAGTTCTTGATAGATAGGTTTCTTAGTTACTTCGTTGCTGTACATACTAATTATGTTTGCTCCGTGCTTTTCGCAGAACTTGTTAAACCTACTTCTATCGTATTTCTTACCTACTGATTCAGTGCATGACCTTGCCTGTAAATCTCTAACTAATTTCAGGTAGTCCACTGATTCGTTATCAGCTTTGCTACCTTCAAACGTTCTGTCGAAGAATCCAACTTTAGCTTGTGTTTTAAGGTTTTTAAATACGACCTTTACTTGTATTTTACGTGTTGATTTGTCTTGTGACATAATTTCTTTTTTTTAGGTTAAATATGATATTGATACACTAAATACGTGGTCATCACTTTCTATAAACTTGTACAAAAACTGTGTGCTATAACTTCCGTGACCATCCTTTATCCAGTCGAGGACTTGAGAAAGCCTTGAAGCATCGCAGTCATCCCACTCATTAAAGTGCTTCGTTAAAGTGCTTTGAGCTAATGTTACTGTCTTGTCTTTGCTACATGGCTCTTGATAATCATTGTCCAATTCATGCCACATATCAACATAGTCTTGGAAAGTTTTTAGTGTAAATACGTGTAGGTTATTATTTCTTAATGACATAATTTAAGTGATTTTATATCTCTCCAAGGACAAAGCCCTGTTCGAGGTATTGATTAATATATTTAGTTGCTGTACGTTTGTTCTTGCAGGACTTTAATGGCGTTGAGCTCTTTTTAAAAGTGTACTCCTTATCAGTTGAGATGTAAGATATAAACTTTATCAATACCACTTCATCTCCAAGCTCCATAGTTAAGCATCCTTCATCTTCCAGCAGGGTTAATACTTCTTCAGTAGTTAGCATAGTTGTTTATTTTTATTATACCAATCTATAGCAACTGACACAGCTTCAAAGGTTTCTTGCAGCCTTCCATCTGTTAGCTCCATAGTGATGTCACCGATTAATGAATCTTCAACCTCTCCGTTAATTCCATCTAGCATAGGAGATATCTCACTATAGCATTTTTGGATTACAGGCATTAGCCAATCCCATGATGTGTGGAAAGATAGTATTATATTAAGCCCATCTGTAACTCTTTCTTTATGCGTGTTAAACCAATCTTTAGACCATCTGTGGTCATCTTCCTTACCTTGTTTCCACCCCATAAATTCAGCTATAAGGATATTATTTTCTTCGTTGCTGTTAACATATTCTCCCATTGGAGTTACTTCGCATTCTTCAGCTTTTGAATATGCGCCATCTAGGAGGTCATTAGCGACCTCTAGAGATATGATATGAATATCTAATCCAACCTCATTACATTGACCTCTTAGTAAGTCTCTATTTGCTACAATCTTAGCGTGGTCACTTTCGCTAATTACATCTTGATCGAATTCACTGTAGTTCTCCACATAGTCAGATAGGTAGTAGGTTCCAGTTCTTTTTATTAATCCTTTGAAGAAGTCAACCGTGTTACTTCTTACTGTATCTTTCTCTTGTGACATAGTATTATGATTTAGTTTCAATTATTTCTTCCATACTATCGAAGTCTCTAACAATTTCCATTGGGACCGTGTATTGTTTCCCTTCAGGAGACACCCACGTTTCGTATGATATACCATCAGTCTTCCCGTTGATATCATATTCAAGTGTGGAAATAATCTTTTCAAGCTCCTCAGCTGCATCCAGTTTAGCATCCTCCTCTTCTTCTTCTTTGAATGTTTTAAGCATATGCAGAACTGCTGCAAATAGGTTAAGGACTAACGTTTGTTCCTCATCGAATTCATCGCATAGACTATTATATTCATCTGTGATGATGTTAACTTCAACTCCTGTTATTCTGAATTGAACATAAC
>Ga0255048_10001340_pt1 | contig 17224 bp, 20 predicted proteins | sample JV7_2_2_MG_FD_183619 | JGI IMG/M metagenome (GOLD analysis project Ga0255048, IMG submission 183619) | Seawater microbial communities from Jervis Inlet, British Columbia, Canada - JV7_2_2 | ecosystem: Environmental > Aquatic > Marine > Inlet | place: Canada: British Columbia | collected 2016-10-06
AGGTACGGATGAACAGACTGGCCCTGGATCGGACCGGGGCGAATGAGCGCGACCTCGACGGCCAGGTCATAGAACGTGCGTGGCTTCATCCTGGGGAGTGTCGCCATCTGCGCCCTCGACTCGACCTGGAATACACCGACAGTGTCGGCCCGGGTGAGCATTTCGTACACCACCGGTTCTTGTGGGATGGTTGCGAGGTCGATATCGACTCCGTGTGCATCTGCGATCGTGTCAACAGAGAGATGGAGGGCGTTCAACGCTCCAAGGGCGAGGAGATCGAACTTAACGATCCCCATCGCGGCTGCATCTGTCTTGTCCCATTGGATGACCGAGCGGTCCTGCATCCTCCCCCACTCCATCGGCACGGTCTCCCACAGCGGCCTGCGGGCAACGACCATGCCACCCGAGTGAATGCCAAGATGTCTTGGGAACCCATCGAGCCTGTGACACACGTCATAGATATGGTCGGCTGTGAGACCACCGGGGAGCTCGACAATATCTCTGAGTGTCTTCGGGTCACGCGTATCAACGTACTTGGTGAGCCCGTTCACCTGGGCCTGGGTTAGGCCAAACGCCTTCCCCACATCCTGGAGCACCGAACGTGCCCGATACGTGATGACGTTCGCAACCATTGCAGCTCGTTCGCGTCCATATCTGCGGTAGCAGTATTGGATGACCTCCTCGCGCCGCTCAGCCTCGAAATCGATGTCGATGTCAGGAGGCCTTCCACGTTCGTGGGAGAGAAACCGCTCGAAAGGAAGACCGAGACGGATCGGGTCGACACGTGTGAGATCGATGCACCGACACACCGCAGAGTCTGCGCCTGAACCTCTGATCTGGCAGTAGATGCCACGCGACCTGGCAAACTGGACGATGTCCCACGCGACAAGGAAGTAGCCGGCGAAACCAAGATCCCTGATCACACCAAGCTCATGCTCGAGGCGCCTGCGTGCGCGTGGGTCTATCCCATCCTCACTGCCCGGATACACATTCGACGCACCGTCATATACGAGGTCAGACAGGTAGTCGTCCTCGGTGGTGAACGCACCGGGCATCGGAAAGTCGGGGAGTTCGGGGGCGAGCAGGTCGAGATCGAACGCAAGGTCCCTGCCAAGATCCGCAGCCCGCTCCACTGCTCCGTGGTACCTGGAGAATCTTCTGTTCATCTCATCTGGTGTGCGCAGATGCCTCAGGTCGGTTGCAGGACGGAACCCGTCTGCTTCGTCCAGATTCCTCCTGCCTGCAATCGCAGCAAGGACCTCGCTGAGGTCGGCATCATGGCGATGCGCATAGTGGACGTTGTTGGTCGCTACCGGTTCGATGCCGAGACGCATCCCAACCTCGGTGAGCATGTCGTTGCGTTTGTCGTCACCCGGCATCCCGTGATGGGTCAGTTCGAGGTAGAAACGATCACCGAAGATGCCCTTGAGCCTTGCTGCCTCCTCGAGTGCTGAACGCAGGTCTCCCCTGGCACATGCACGCGGCACTGCCCCCTGCCAGCAGCCTGACAGTGCTACAAGGTTGCCGTCATTGGCCGCCTCAGACAGGTCTGCGTAGGAGTATCTGGGTGCGTCCTTCGCCCCCCTGTACTGGCCGCGCGTGACGAAGCGCCCGATCGCAGCGTAACCGCGAGGGTCGGGGGCGAGGAGAACGAGATGATCACTCTTTGGCGGTTCGGTTGGTTTTGTTCCGTGCATCCGGCGTACGCGGCCTCGTCGCGTGAGATCGTCGACCCCCGTCTCGGGGACCTCCAGATCACCGGGTTCCATCACATCTGCAACAGAGCGCTCTGTTGCAGATGACACCTCCTGTGGCATGCCGATCTCGGTTCCATACACGATCGGCAGCCCGATCCCGGTTGCGTGGGCATGCACCTGGACCGCCCCACGGAGCCCATCGTGATCCGTCACACCGAGGGCCTCATATCCCAGTTCTGCTGCCCTCTGCACAAGATCGCCCGCCCACGACGCTCCATCGAGGAACGAGTAGTTGCTGTGACAATGCAGTTCGGCGTAGCGGGGCATGGCACCATGGTAGTCGAACATGTGTTCGACTGTGAGCAGTCGGCGGGGTGTCTGTATCCGAAGAGCGCCTCCGGCCTGCCTTTCACGGTTCACGGTTCACGGTTTACGGTTCACGGTTTACGGTCTACTGTCTGAAGAGTTCTGACCACAGTTGCATGGGCCGACAGGAAACGATGCCTTCCGACGAACGCCACAATGATGAAGCTCGTCCGACCGAGGAGATCTACCTCGAACTTCGTGAACTCGGGTCGATCGCGGAGGAAACATCCGATGCCTCTCCGGAGCCGACACCTGTGCTGGCAGAGGACGATCCCACGGGCCTCAAGGCTCGTATGGCGCGCCTGCGCGCAGTTCTCACGGACAGGGGCGTAGAACCCCCGCGCTGACATCCTCTCGTCACAGCCTGGGAGATGGCGTAGAGTGGAGTCATGACCGAGTTCTCGGTGAAGCTTGCCAACAGACCGGGCCAGCTCGCGGCGCTGGCACGATTGTTTGCGGACGCGGGGGTCGGCATCGAGGCACTCGCTGCTGTCGCAGACAACGGTCGCTTCCACATTCGATTCGTGGTCGAGCACGCGCCGAAGGCCCGCAGACTTCTCATGAACGCCGACATCGCATTCGATGAGCGTGACGTGCTCGACACGTTCGTACCCCGCGGAGAGGGCGGACTCGCCGCCATCTCCGAGAGCCTCGCCCACGCAGGAGTCAACGTCGAATCGATGTACCTGCTTCACACAAACGCAGAGGGTTATCACGTCGCGTTCACGGTGTCCGATGCCGACGTTGCCAACCAGGCGCTCGCGGGTTAGGTCAGAAGCCTCTTCGCAGACGCCACAACGCCGGCGGCGTCAAGGCCGAGACGTTGAAGGATCAGATCAGGCTTTGCATGTCTGAAGTATTCGATCGGCACTCCCAGTACCGTCACGTGGGCGTCAGAACCCATATCGTCGAGCGCCAGCTGGATCGCAGTGCCAACACCACCTTCCCTGAATCCGTCCTCGACGCTGATCACTACGTCGTGCGCCGCCGCATCGGCAAGCATGACTGGGTCAAGCGGTTTCACGATTCGCGGATCCCACACGGTCGCGTCGATGCCGTTCTCAGCGAGCGCATCCGCCGCCTCGAGACACGGCTCGAGCATCTTGCCCGTACCGATCAGACACAGGCGCCCGCTCCCCGATCTTGCTTTGCGAGCCGCGAGACCTGAGCCGACCATGTCCTCGTTCACCATCACAGCTGCCGTCTTCGGCCAGCGAATCGACACTGGACCGTCACACAGCTCGATCGCGTCGCCGAGCATCAACTCGAGTTCCTGATAGGAAGAAGGCGCCATGACGGTCATGCCGGGGACCTTCATACACAGCACCATGTCCAACACTCCATGATGGGAAGGCCCATCGTCCCCTGTCACGCCGGCTCGGTCGAGACAGAACACGACATGTTGACCGTGCAGTCCGACGTCGAGGTTGACCTGGTCTATCGCTCTTGTCAGGAACGTCGAGTAGATCGCAACGACCGGTATCAAGCCCTCCATTGCCATGCCCGCTGCGGCGCCGACCGCATGCTGCTCGGCGATACCAACGTCGAAACATCGGTCGGGGAAGCGCTCGGCGAACGTGAGCAGGCCTGTGGAGTCAGGCATTGCGGCGGTGATGGCGACCATGTTCGGGTGGAGCTCGCCGAGCTTTGTGAGCGTTTCGGCAAATGCAGCCGTGTAGCTGTCCGGCTTGATCGACCCTGTGTCGTGCATCAGCTTGACATTGTCGTTCAAGGCCGGGGCGTGCCCCCTGCCTTTCTGGGTCAGCACGTGCACAACGACAGGACCTTCGAACTCCTTCGCGTTGGCAAGCGCAGCTTCGATGGATGCAACGTCATGCCCGTCGTACGGGCCGAGATACCGCAGACCCAAATCCTCGAAGAAGGCGGGCGGCTCCCACATGTCGCGGATCGCGGCCTTGGTGGCGCTGATGCCCCGCTCCAGAACCTCGCCGACCAGAGGGGTGTTGCCTGCGATCTCTTCCAGCTTCCGTTGCCGGCGCATGTAGATCGGATTCGCGCGGATGCTCATGAGGCTCTCTGAGAGCTTCGACACGGTCGGGGCATAACTGCGCCCGTTGTCATTGAGGACGATGGTGACGTCCCTCCCGCTGTGGCCAAGATTGTTGAGGCCCTCGAACGCCATGCCGCCTGTCATCGCGCCGTCACCGATGACGGCTACTACATGTCCGCGGCCGTTGCCGCTGTCCTCGAGCTCTCGCGCCGTCGTGATGCCGTAGGCGTAGCTCAGGACCGTGCTCGCATGACTGTTCTCGATGACGTCGTGATCTGACTCCGACCGGCTCGGATAGCCACTGAGCCCTCCTTCGGTTCGTAGCTGAGCGAACCCGTCCATTCGACCCGTGACGATCTTGTGGATGTACGCCTGGTGACCGGTATCCCACAGGATCGTGTCGTGTGGCGAATCGAACACACGATGAAGGGCAAGGGTCAACTCCACCGCTCCGAGGTTCGAACCGAGGTGACCTCCGTTGCGCTTCACGGCATCCACAACGAATACCCGGATCTCGCTTGCCAACTCGTCGAGTTGTTCGTAGTTGAGATTGCGGATGTCCGCTGGTCCGTCGATCTGTTCCAAGTACATGTTCGGTGAATCTCCCGAAGGGGACGCTGATGAAACGGTACCTGAGTATGCGGTGGTGTGCCCACCGTCACCCTGCCCGCCGCTTCGCAGGTTCTCCGAGAAAGGTAGCCTCCTACGGGACACATCCAACACAACGAGGTGCTCATGACGCTCGGCTTCGGACTTCTCTCAGCTCAACGCGTCGCAGGCGATGACCGCACATGGGAGGATGTGTACGGCGAGACTATCGACCTCGCCATGGCGGTCGAACACATGGGCTACGACTCGTTGTGGACCACGGAACACCACTTCGTCGACGATGGATACATGCCCTCTCTTCTCGTCACGTCGGCAGCGATCGCATCTGTGACCACAACCATCGCCATCGGAACGGGCCTCGTCCTCGCACCAATGCACCGCCCTATCCGTCTGGCCGAGGATGCCGCAACGGTGCAGGTGATCTCGAACGGACGGCTACAACTCGGACTCGGACTCGGTTGGTCGAAGATCGAGTACGACGTGCTCGGCGTGGACATGGCCACGCGCGGCAAAGCCATGAGTGAGATGCTCGAGTTCCTCCCTCTGGCGTGGACCGGCGAACCTTTCACATGGGAGGGCGATGTCTACACATTCCCCGAACTTGCCGTTCGTCCGGCGCCAGGCAAAGCAATTCCCCTGATCGTCGGGGGCGGTGTGGATGCTGCCGTTGCAAGGGCGGTACGACATGCCGACGGGTTCTTCTCAAATGCGACACCAGACGGACTCGTACGCCAGGTCGCGGTCGCCAACAAGGAGATGGACCGGATCGGCCGCGACCCGAGTTCCTTCCGATGGATCTACTACGGGGTCATGTACCCGGGACCGAGGAAAGACATCCTCCCGAGCGTGTGGGAGCAACTCTGGAAGTACACCGACATGGAGGCATCAGCCATACGAACCGGCATCACCGGTGCGCCTGCACCCGATCAGCCGACGACCGAAGCCGTGACCGCCCGGATCTTCGGCGGCTCATCGGACGAGATCATCGATGCGCTTGGCACGATCCGAGAACAGGTAGGGGTTCCGATCGAGTGGATCGCGCGAAGTTACTTCCCCTCGATGTCGCACGACAGACAACTCGAGGTTGCACAGCAATTGGCAAGCGAGGTACTTCCCTTCATCCCCGCTGGTTGATCGAGCAGCTATACAGCGTCGACAGCGCTCAGCACCCACGCAACGCCATCGTGGCGGTCCTCGACACCGATGTGCAGACTCCATCCACCAACGCGGTCCCCAGGATCCCACAGCACCCATCGCAGGTCGGCTGCCTCTTCTCCAAGGCCCGATACATCTTCGGGAACCTCGTCGTATCCGAGCAGTTCGAGCAACACCCACCACGCACCGGCACGACCGATAGGCGTTCCACGGCGCCGACCATGTCCTCCGCCGCTTGCGCCGGCCCACGTCATGGCCTCGAGCGCCGTCTGGAGCGAGACATCCTTCAGCCTCGCCCGATGAGGACCAAGCGCACGAATAGCGTCCTCGATCGTGCCATCCACTGTCGCTACCTCTGCCTTGCCCTGAGAGTCCTCCCACCACGGCTTCACGAGGTCCATCAATACGTCGGAAACCTCGTCATCAGGTTGGCGGTCAACAGGTTCCCCAAGATCTGTCCACACCATCTCAATGTCGAAGATGTCATCTGGGAACGTGGCTCGGTCCGATGTGTACTTCGCTGTCGGATAGGAGGGCTCCCAGGGCTGCATCGTCACAGGGATCTCAAGGATCGAACGGTCGATGTCGTCCTCGGCCACCGTATCTCCATGAATGGACCGCTCGTGCGCTGCAAGGGCACGGATGGTTGGCGCGTCGAGGTGCGGTGCAAGGTCTGACCACGAGTGCGCCGACGCGGCAACCTCCCATAGCGGTCCGAGCGAGAACCTGCCGCGCCCGTCTGTCATGACCGTTGTAGCAAGCTCCACAGGAGACTCGAGCGCAAGCCGGTACTCTGCGAATTGCGACACAGCCCACACCTGTTTGCCACGTTCGACCGCCTCGTTGCACCGGTCACGAAGCTCGATGAGCTCGTTCCACTCCCCCCGAGAACAGATCCCATCGATGGCTCGCACAAGACCGGCGAGATCGCTGCCTTCGATGAGGGGAGTGAGGGAGTCTTCAGGCACGGGGGAAGAGTAGTGGCAGGTGACAGGTCAGCCCGCTGCCGGCATTGCACATCCGGTTGCGCTGACGCTCAGTGCCGTCACCCCGATGAAGGCAAGCGTCCGGGGTCTGTAGCTGTCTGCAACCGTGACGCAGATGCGACTCGTATCAACATCGATTTCAACGACTTCATCCCCGCTCCCCCACATGCCGCCGACACGACGTGCCTCGGCCTCGGCTCCAACCACATCGAGGGAAACCTCACTTTCGTACGCACCGGATGCAGCGAGAACCGAGGCGCCTGCTTCTGCTGCGAGGTCAGCCACGGTTGCGACGTCTCTGTAGGAGGCACCGAGGAGGGAGAGCTCGATGACGAGCGCGACAACAGCGAACGCCACGAAGATCAACCCTGCGGTCATGGGCAGCATCGATCCGCGCTCATCAGAAGGGACCTCGGCACTCATGGCGTGCTCCGAAAGTCGCTCACGGGTACCCGTACCCTGCTGCTGACAGTTCTGGCGATCGTCGCTCCTCCGACACCGATCAGGCTCACCTCCCGAGTGGCGACAACCTCGATCGCATGCTCGTTCTCGACGATCGATATCGCCACGCCATCGACCTGCGGTGGCTCACCGCCGTGTCGTGCGACCCACACCGCACCGTCGCGTGCCGCGGCGTGAACAACCGCATTAGCCTCCGCGAGCGTGGCAACCGTGGATATGGCGGGTAGAACCATCAGCACCACGGCGAATCCAACAACGAGGATTTCGAGCAGGGCCGTACCTCGCTGCCGACTCACGGCGGCACGACCTTGGCGATGCTGCGCTCGATCGATACCGTCACAGGCACGAGGTCAGGGCCGGGCGGCCGCCACCTGAACCGCACCAGAGCCGTGACCGCCGATACGTCGCTGGTGACGGCCACTGAGATCTCATCCGCCCCCGGCACGACGGCGCGCACATCACGCTCGAGTCCATCCTGGACGGCCTCCTCGCTCATGCTCGCCGCGACTGCCTTCCGGAGCGCAGCGTCAACTGAGGTAGCGGCCACGTTGCGTGCCAGCACGAGGAAGCCCATCTGGACTATCAACATCACAACAAGGAAGAAGACGCCGATGGCCACGATGCCTTCGATCGTGTGGGACCCTGGCTCTAGCCGAAGAAACCGCTGAACTGGAGAGCGACGTTCTGCCAGATATCCCCGGCAGTGCCGCGCACTTGTGGGAGTAGCAGGGCAATCACCAGGATCGCTATCGTCGCAAGACCGAGCCACTCGACTGTCGTTGCTCCTCGTTCGTTGTTGAACATGTTTCGTCCCTCCTTGGGATCGGTGGTTCATGGTGCACCAGAAAGTGCACGCAGGCCCAGCAGTGTCGGGTAGATGAGAAAGACCAGGGCGGTCGGCACCATGAGTGCAAGGACAGGGCCGTACGTGGCGATGGCTCGTTTCCCGCCTTCAGATGTCAAGTCCCGCCCAAGGCCGGCGCGGTAGTCGGCGGCCAGGTCGCCAAGTGCGGCGGCAAGACGCCCACCGGTGATGTGTGCGTGGCTCAGAGTCTCGAAGAGCCGTGTCGCATCGCAGTGCGCCGTCACCCGCGAAGCCTGTGCCAACGCCTCTGACAATCCGACACCGGACTCGTGTGCGTCGAGCACGGCCTGCAGCTCTTCTGACGCAATCCCACTCGTTTCGTCGACAACCGAGCAGAGGGCACCGCTGATCGATTCGCCTGCGACCACATGCAGGGATATTGCGTCCGCCACCACTGGCAACTCATACCGAAGTCTCCTCGCTCTCTGCTCCCTGAGGTTCGTCTGATGCATCGACCACAGCACCCAGCCGGCAGCGGCGCCGAGAGCCGCGAAGGCCACCGCAGACCGCGATCGCCCGGAGAGGAACAGATCACCTTGGGCAGCGAGCAATCCGACGAATGCTCCACCGATGGCAGCCATCGGTCCGCCAGCGGGGACCGACAGCGTCCACCGGCGCGATTGCCCGTCAGTCGAACGAGGGGCGAGATACGGCTCCAGGGATGCAGCCATCGTCGCCCTCTCAGTCGGTACCACGAGCAAGAACACACCAATTCCGGCAATGGCTGCGAGCACCCAGGTCATTCGAAGAGCCTTGGTGCTTCGCTCAACCTGCTCGCCCGTCTCGCGAGCGCCCAGCCGAGACTCGTCGCGACAAGCCCGCCGACAACGACGACCATCCCCTCCGTTGTGTCAAAGGCGCCGGCAGCTTGGGGATTCGTCGCAATTGAGAGCGAAAGCAGCACCCATGGTGCGACGAGGGCCACGGTGGCGGTCCATCGCTGCTCAGTGAGAGCGGCGTCGTGGGCCTTTCTGAGCCGTATCTCATCGGCCACCGAACCACCAAGAGCCCCAAGTACGTTTCCGACCCTGTGTCCTCCTGCTCTCTGGGCAACCGCAAACGTGGCCAGAACACGATCGGCGATCGGGTCCGTGAGCTCACGCCTGATTTGAGCCAACGCAGGCTCGAACCCTCCGCCATAGAGGATCTCGTGGCGCACCACGTCGCCGAATCGAGCGAAATCGCTCCCGATCCGCTCGCATCCATCGATGAACGCGTCCGGCAGAGTGGTGCCCGCCGCAACCGATGAGCAAACGTGCGCGATCAGATCAGGCCACCGATCTGTCCGTTCGGTCAGGCGGCGGTCGGTCCTTGAATGTTCGATCCGCGCCGGAATCGCGGCGCACAGAACACCGATCGCGAGAGCCGGAACCTCTGTCCCGAGCAGTCCGAACGCCACGACCGCCCCTACGAATCCAACGCCGATCGCCGAGGCCACAACCCGCAGACGGAGCCGCGGGGGTTCCGGTACGGGGAGAGGTATGGAGCCAACAACGAGCACCCAGACCGCTCCCGCTGCGGCGAGAGCCACCAGTCCCCTCATCTGCCGCCTCGTGACGCAACAAGCGATGAACGTGACCAATCAAACACCGGCTCGACCGTGAACACATCGGGATCAAGCTGCTCTGGAACACTGAGGATCTCGTGAACGTGCCTCGTCGCACCGTCCCTTCTCAGGAACACCACAAGGTCGATGACAGACGCGACCGTCCGCCTCAGGAACGGGATCGAGATGTTGTCGCCCGCGAGCACACCGTACGACACCAGCTTCTCCAAGGCGTCGCGCGCCGAATTGGCATGGATCGTCGCGATACCCGAACACCCCGCGTTGAGTGCCATGAGCATGTCGAGCGCCTCCGGACCACGCACTTCGCCAACCACGATGCGATCAGGTCGCTGCCTCAGCGCCTCACGAACCAGGTCACGCAGCGTGATCGATGCTCCGCCGTCGAGGCCGGCCTCGCGCGTCTGCATCTGCGTCAGATCCGGGAGATCAACCTCGATCTCGAACACTTCCTCGCAGGTGACGACTCTGCGGTCGGGAGGCACCTCTCGCAGGAGGCAGTTGACCAGCGTTGTCTTGCCTGCTCCCGGCGCACCGGCGATGAGGATCGTCGCGTCCTGTTCGATACTCCGTCGAAGGAACGATGCAGCTTCGGTCGTCATTGCTCCGCGCCCGACCAGGTCATCGAGATCCGACGCTGTCACGACGAACTTCCTGATCTGGATGTTCATTCGATTCGGATGCGTCACCGGCGGCCCGGTGATGTGCACGCGACTGCCCGATGGGAGTTGTGCAGACACAATGGGATTCGCCTGATCAACCCTTCGTCCGGTACCGGCAAGAAGCTGATCGGCAATCCTGCGCACGGCGTTCTGGTCAACGACGACGTTGATCAGCTCCTTGACGCCATTGCGCACGATGAACGTACGTTCGCCGCCGATCACGATGATCTCCTCGATCATCGGATCCTCGAGCAACTCTGCGAGGTAGCCATAACGGGCAGGCTCCGCTGCGAAGGTCATGAGGCGGTCCCAACAGGCGCCAGGGCTCTGACGAACCGCTTGTCCGGCATCCTTGCAGCTGCCGTCGTTCTCCTGACCTGCCTTCGTTCAGGCACCACTGCGGCCGGCTCCAACCCGGTCCATCGTCTCGCTGCCTCGACAACCTGCTGCCTTTCCCGCGCATCAACACGATTGAGAACAAGAACCGGTTGCGGACCCATCCACGTCGACGTGATCTGGGCGGCGCGCACCACGCCGACGGCTGACGCATCAACCACGAACAGCACAGCGTCGGACTCTTCCACGAGTGTGCTCCCCGCAGGATCAGTGCCAACATCAAGCACGACCTCATCGAACTGGGCGGCCGCCGCATCGACCACGCCACCGATCATCGTGTCCCTCAACCGGCCCTCGCCTGGGCGATGAGACCCCGTGATCACAGATATCGACTCAACGCGGTGAAGGCAATCCGAGGTGATCGAACCGTCCGCCCTTACTCCGTCGGCGGCATCGGTCACATCGGGCCGAGCCGGGAGCCCAAGCCTGACGGCGAGTGCGGGTGCTGACAGATCGGCGTCCACGAGCACCGTGGATCCTGCGTTGCCCAGGATCGATGCATACGCCAGAGCCACTTCTGTACATCCTGGCGCTCCCCTGGGGCCGGTGACCGCGGTGATTCGTCCCCGGCTCTGGGCAAGTACCTGCTCGGAGGCAGGCGCCACGAAGCGGATGGCCTGCACAAGAGCCACAACATCGATCGTGTCGGGCACAACCTCATTCGCTCCTCCGCGTTCAAGCAAATGAGCGGCCGGGGTATCACCAACGGGATGCACTCCTATGACCCCGAAGCCCAGGCGTCGCCACGTGGCGACCTGCCGCGGTGTCACCCAGGCAACTTCACCTCCTGCAACGACAACGTCTATCTCGCTCGCCCTTGCTTCGATATCGGTGGGTTGATAGGCACGAAGTACCACGCGCAGAGCCGCGGTGTCCCTCGCGTGGGCAACAAGCCCTGGCTCCCAGTCTCGGGCGGACAGAACAGTGGCGACGCGAATACTCACGGAGCAACTCGAACAAGATCGATGTCTCCCGTGTGGGATGCTGACGCAAGCCTCGCCGCCAGCTGATCATCGACGGCCAAGAGCACATTGACACGTCCCCTGTCAACAGACGACTCAGTCACGACCGCCTCAACCACGTACACATCGGACGCCAGAAGCTCTGTGATCTGCTCGGTGTCGAATCCGCCGTTGCCGGTCAGGTACACGTCGACCTTGTCACCCGCCACCAGGCGGCCCAAAACGGCGTTCTGTGACGCGAGCGACAAAGCGATGACGTTTGGCATGGCGATGAGCTCAGGGGCCTGCAGCAGCGAGGCAACAAGAGGCTCTCCCTCGGCAAGGGGCACCCGGAGCGACCACTCTTCGAGAGCGCCGGCAGAGTCACCGACAACGAGTCCTGTCGATGATTCGACATACCGAACCGCGATGTCCATTTCACCGAGGGCTCGACCAGCCACAAGATCCGAACCGGCCACGAGCACAGGTACCCGTTCCGGAGCCCTTGTCAGCTGGAGCACTCCCAACGCGGCAACCGCTGCGAGGATGCCGCCGATGATCATTCGGCGATCGACCGTTGGGAGGGCGAAGCCGCTGATCCTCACGCCGAGAGCCATCAGCGAGCCTCCATCGATACGACATGCGCGAGTGCCACGAACCGGTCGCGGTCTGACTCGCTGAGAACAACATGGTCGATCCCGACGGCAGACACGCTTCCCCGATAGACATGCCCGTCTATGCCACCCAACACCACCTCCTCACCCCGATCCTCCGACTCGATGAGACGATCCCTGAGGGTCCGTCTTCGGAGGGCTGCAGATCGCGCAGCGGACTGCTCGGCGTCGAGAGTCTCGTCGAGGCGACCGCGCAAGGTGCGGCCCAGGCGTTCGAGGTCGGGGTGGCTGAACGGATCCATATCACTCCCACGTGGTATCCATCCTTCTCCCCACCATGAGAGAACTCGACCGGTGACCTCCGCGCAAGGGTGCCGTATCGACATGTTTCGCGAACACGCCGAGGATTCGCGCCTCACCCGCGCAATTCGCGGCTTATGCCACGATTTCGCGATGCTCGAAGACCCCGTGACGACCTTCGCCGGTTCGGAAGCGGCTGGCGCCCGCCGCAGTCTCACCCGAGCCGATCGTATCGATGCCGAGCTCGAACTCGTGCCGCATCGCGTCCTCGAAGGGCATACCGAGCGAGTCGATCGCCGATCGCCGATCGTTCCGCATGCAGGTTTGCCGGAATTGGGCGATTTCGTACCCGAGTACCTCAGCCACCGCTCTGGCCTCACCATCAGCGACGATCCTATTGGCGAGACCCATCGTCCTTGCCTCATCTGCAGAGACCTCACGGCCTGTGAGGATCATGTCCATGGCGTGACCAAGACCGACGACGCGTCCGAGACGGACTGTTCCGCCATCGATCAGCGGCACTCCCCAACGCCGGCAGAACACACCGAAACTCGAAGACTCAGCGGCAATCCTGAGGTCGCACCACAGCGCCAGTTCGAGTCCACCGGCGACCGCATGCCCCTCGACCGCCGCGATAACAGGCTTGGACATCACGATCCTGGTCGGACCCATCGGTCCTGCACCTTCGGGCTCGACTTTGTTCATACGCTCGGTGCCGACAGCCTTGAGATCGGCGCCGCTACAGAACGTGCCTCCGCTCCCCCACAACACGCAGACAGCGATCTCATCGTCGTTGTCAAGATCCGTGAAGGCTTGATACAGCGCCTCGGCTGTTGGGCCGTCAACGGCGTTCCGTGACTCGGGTCGCTCGAGAATGACTGTCCCGACTGGTCCCTTACGTTCGATGGTCACGCTCACACTGACCTCCTCGGGGTGCGATCACAGCGCCTTGTGTAGTCGCAACCGTATCATTGCGAACCCGGTCCCCAGCGACCGCACGCGCAACGAGCGCGCCACGCCGCTGGTCACAGCCACCTCACCGGAGATAGAAACATGGGAATCAAGTGTGGGATCGTTGGGCTTCCCAACGTTGGGAAGTCCACGCTGTTCAACGCCCTCACCGGTGCCGAGATCGCAGCTGAGAACTATCCGTTCACGACGATCGATCCAAACGGCGGCATGGCAACGGTTCCCGATACTCGTCTCGACGCACTTGCCTCGATCGTCAATCCAAAGAGGGTTGTTCCAGCCGTCGTCGAGTTCGTCGACATTGCTGGTCTCGTTGCCGGAGCATCCGAGGGTGAGGGACTCGGGAACCAATTCCTCTCTCACATACGCGAAACCGATGCGATTGCGCACGTTGTCCGCTGTTTCGAGGACGCCAATGTCGGCCATGTCGCCGGCAGAATCCATCCAACCGAGGACATCACCACGATCAACACCGAGCTCGCGCTTGCAGACCTCGATACCGTGACCCGTTCCCTTGCCAAGCAGAACCGAAGGGCACGTTCGGGTGACAAGGACGCCTGGGCGATCGTCGCAGTGCTCGAGCGCCTCGATGCGCAGCTCTCCGAGGGGCTCCCTGTCCGGATGCTCAACTTCAACGATGCCGAGAAGCGTATCGTTCGGGAGCTCTTCCTGTTGACGTCGAAGCCCACCTTGTACATCGCAAACATCTCCGAGGACGGTCTCGGCGACAACCCGCTGGTCGATTCTGTGCGGAACATCGCCACAGACGAGGACGCCGCAATGGTCGTGATCTCAGGAGCGCTCGAAGCAGACCTCGCGCATCTCGATGATCGTGATCGAGATGAGATGCTCATCGAGTACGGACTCGACGAACCCGGCCTGGACAGGGTTGTGCACGCGACCTACGACTTGCTCGGCCTGCTCACCTTCTTCACAGCCAGCGAGAAGGAAGTTCGCGCCTGGACGATCACACAGGGCTCAACCGCTCGCCAGGCGGCGCGTGTCATCCACACCGACTTCGAGCGGGGCTTCATCAAGGCAGAGGTCGTGACCTACGACGACTTTGTCGAGCTCGGCGGAGAGGTCGGTGCCAAAGACGCAGGAAAGATGCGCATCGAGGGCAAGAACTACGTCACCGCAGAGGGCGACGTGATCCGATTTCGCTTCAACGTCTGAAGGGAAACGAGAAAGCCATCGGCCAACACGCTTGGCATGGCGGCTCCGAATTCAGATGGTCGGTAGCTCGACGCGAACCCTCAGAGGGCAATCAGGCCAGGCCGGGACTTGTGGTTCCACCGCGAGCCTGCCAGAACTCGTTGATGGCGTTCTGGATTCGCACGTACCAGATGATGTTGCCGATCAGCGGCAACAGGAACCAAAGACCCCACAGGGTAGTGATCCGCGGCTCCTCGCCCGCGTCCCCGTACATCCTCTCGACCTCATTGGCCATGAGAAACATCGTGACCGGAGAGATGAAGATCGTGAACAGCAGAAAGGCAACCCCTCCGACGCCGTCGCGCCGATACTTCTTGAGCTCCTCACCGTTCCAATACGACCAGATCCACGTCCAGAACCCAAACGTCACGACGGTCACGAGAATCGTGAGTCCGACCGAGCGGGGTGTGCCGATTGGGCCGTGGGATGACTCGATAGCTGATTGTTCCGAAGGCGGCGGTGCTGCTGAGTCTGTCATGTCCACAGTATTGCAGGACCAAACAGACGATGCTACCTCGCGATCCTGCCTGGCCACCCACAACGGGACATAGTGCTATCCGCTTCGGTGCAGTCGCTCGTTCTCGCTGCAGTAACGAAGACCTGACTTCGGAGACCTGCCGGCGTGAACCTGCGACCGTGAGCGGACGCACCAACGTGTAGCAGCCATCGGAATCGGGTTGCGGGTGTCACGCAGACTCCGATTAGCGTACCGAGCCATGGCTCAGGGACCTTCCTACAAGGATGATCTGGCGCGTGCGTATGACGCTGATGCCCAACGCAGGGACGCGATGGCGCCCGCCACATGGCGGACGGACATCGTCGACCGGTTCGCAGACGGCATCCGGTCTGACGGAGCACGCAAGGTTCTTGAGCTTGGTTGTGGCACGGGTCAGCTTGCTTCACGCCTAGCCGACCAGGACTTCGATGTCACAGCGATCGATCTGTCGCCCGCGAACGTCGAGGCGACACGAGCCCGCGGTGTGAACGCAGAGGTCGCGGACTTCGCATCGCTCCCCTTCCTCGACAACACCTTCGACGCTGCCTTCGCCATCAACTCACTGCTTCACGTTCCTGCGAGAGAACTGTCATACGTGCTCATCGAGGTCGGACGCGTGTTGCGGCCCGAGGCCTTGCTGTTGATCGTCGTATGGGGCGGAATCACACAGGATGGACCGATCGATGATGAATGGCTCGACCCTCCCCGCTACTTCTCCACATACACGGACGACGATCTGCTCGCTCTGGCAACCCCTGGTTTCACGCGTCGAGCCTTCGACACGCTCGACGTCTCAGAAGGTGGTCGCGACCTTCACTCACAGGTTCTCACGCTGGCAGCGATATGACGTGCCGACTGCGCGCACGGTCGAACTGTCCCGTCCGGTACGGCAGAATGGGGTCATGAATGTCTGGAGGATTCTGCGACCGCCGCTGATGGCTGGGACTCTGCTGGCCGGCCAGATGGCGCGGGCCATCTTCCGCGACGATCTCCCTTCCTTCGAGAACCAGGATCCGTCCGGCTTGTTTGGTGACCCCGACTCACCCACTCTCCGTCTGGTGTTCCTTGGGGACAGCTCGGTAACAGCACCCGGCGTTGAACCTCTCGACCACTCGTGGCCTCGACAGATGGCGATGCACATCGCCGATCAGTACCGCGTCGAGGCCATCAGCGTTGCCGTTGGGGGCTCGAAGGTCCGTGATCTGCTCGAGGAACAGGTAGATGCTGCTCTCGAGGCCAAACCCGACATCGCCTACGTTGTGGTCGGATCCAATGACGCCCTGCGAGGCACGCCTGTGGCGCGATTCGAAGCCGACTTCAGCCAGGTGGTCGATCGACTGCACGCCACCGTCCCTGCGATCGGCCTTTCCGGGATCGGAGATCTTGGTGCAATCCCGCGGCTGCCTGAGCTTGCTCGCGGGGTCGCACGCGTGAGGGCTCGCGCGATAGATCGAGCGATCGCGCGAGTTTCTGCGAGATACCCTCGGACGGTGAAGTCGAACGCGTGGGATGTCATGGCAGCATTCGCACAGAACCCGGAGCTGTTCGCCGGTGACCTCTTCCACGCATCGGCAGAAGGACATCTTGCATTCGCACGTGTCGGCGCACCGATGGTGGACCGGTTGGTGGAGATTCTCCAAGAGGCTGACAGCTGAGGGGCTCACGGTTTACGGTTCACGGTTCGCGGTTCACGGTTTACGGTTCACGGTTGACGGTTGACGGTTTTCGGTTGACGGTTGACGGTTCGGAAGGCGGTCGGTCAGGGTGGGTCGGGGCCTGGGAGGGTCACCGCTTCGGATGAGACGGCGGCGGTGTGGTGGTGAGTCTGGGTCTATGTGGTAGCCGTTGTGGTGGATGGCGATGTGGTGGTGATACCAACAGACCGTTGCGAGGTTGTCGGGGTGATGGGTACCGCC
>Ga0255048_10001341_pt1 | contig 17222 bp, 15 predicted proteins | sample JV7_2_2_MG_FD_183619 | JGI IMG/M metagenome (GOLD analysis project Ga0255048, IMG submission 183619) | Seawater microbial communities from Jervis Inlet, British Columbia, Canada - JV7_2_2 | ecosystem: Environmental > Aquatic > Marine > Inlet | place: Canada: British Columbia | collected 2016-10-06
CCCGCCGAATCGACCCGCCGCAACTCGGGACACAGCCCGCCAGAGACTGAAGATGGAGACCACATCGGGGGCACACTCGTGGAGTCCATACTTGGCGGAGGGGGAGGGATTCGAACCCTCGGGACCCCGAAAGGCCCAACGGTTTTCGAGACCGTCACATTCGTCCGCTCTGTCACCCCTCCAGACTGGCGAGATTGTACAGAGGACGGTCTGTCACTGGTACTCGGGCTCGCCGAGGCGAGGCGAGCGCTCCGCGAACAGGAGTAATCTTGGACAAGCGAACCACCCGTTGGAGGGAACCATGCCGATCGCAACACCCGACCAGTACAACGCAATGCTCGACGCGGCTCGAGAAGGCAGGTACGCCTACCCCGCCATCAACATCACATCCTCGGAAACCCTCAACGCAGCGATGGCTGGCTTCGCCGAAGCAGGATCCGACGGAATCATCGAGATCAGTACAGGTGGTGGTTCGTTTGCGTCGGGCACCTATGTCAATGACATGGCGCTCGGTGCACAGGCAATGGCCGAGATGGCCTATCTCCTTGCCGATGAGTACCCGGTGCTCATCGCTCTCCACACCGATCACTGCCAGGCAGACAAAGTGGATGCGTTTGTGCGCCCGCTGCTTCAGGTCAGTCGCGAGCGCAAGGAAGTCGGACTTCCACCTCTGTATCAGAGCCACATGTTCGACGGTTCTGCGATCGACCTCGACTCGAACCTCAAGATCTCCGCCGAGCTTCTCGCTGAGATGAAAGAGCTTGAGATCATTCTTGAGCTCGAGGTTGGAGTCGTCGGCGGCGAAGAGGATGGCGTCTCGGCCGAGGACGTCCCGCGCGAGAAGCTGTACACAACGAATGAGGACCTGCTGAAGACCGTGGATGCGATCGGACTCGGAGAGAACGGTCGATACATCCTCGCTGCCACATTCGGAAACGTGCACGGCGTCTACAAGCCGGGCAACGTCCAGCTCCGTCCGGAGGTGCTGCGTGACGGCCAGGAAGCCATCAAGGCTGCGCACGGCGAAGACGCCCACTTCGACTATGTGTTCCACGGAGGATCGGGGTCTGAACTCTCCGACATCCACGCAGCGATCGACTTCGGTGTGATCAAGATGAATGTCGACACGGACAACCAATACAACTTCTCCCGTTCGATTGCCGATCACTTCTTCACCGGATACGAAGGCATACTCAAGATCGATGGAGAGGTCGGCAACAAGAAGATCTACGACCCTCGGTCGTATCTCAAGAAGGCAGAGATCGCCATGGCCAAGGGCGTGACCGAGGCTTGCGTGATGCTACGAGGCGACGGAATGAGCCTCTTGAGCTGAGTCAGCGGTGCTGTGCGAAGAAGGTCTCGAGCATCGCGCTACATTGTTCTTCGAGCACCCCGTGCTCCAGGTCGATTCTATGGTTGAGACGTTCGTCCTGGGGGATGTTGAACAGAGACCAGGCTGCGCCAGCCTTGAGATCGGCGGCGCCGTAGATGATTCGGTTGAGCCGTGCCCACACGGCGCCCATCGCGCACATCGCACACGGCTCGAGGGTGACCACAAGAGTGTGACCGGTGAGACGCCAATTGCCAATCTCGCGTGACCGAGTGGAGATGGCGAGCATCTCCGCGTGCGCCGTTGCGTCGCCAAGTTCCTCCCGCCGATTGTGAGCCTGTGCAACGACCTCATCGTTGCCATCAAGAAGCACTGCCCCAATCGGAACATCGCCGTGTTCGAGGGCTCGGCGCGCCTCTTCGAGAGCGATTCCCATCGCAGTATCGGCATTCACTATTCGGTCTCTCCCTTCTAGGATTCCCATCCTACGGAGGGGTCGCATAGTCTGGCCTAGTGCGCGCGCCTGGAAAGCGCGTATGTGGAAACGCATCGAGGGTTCGAATCCCTCCCCCTCCGCCAAGTATGGACTCCACGAGTGTGCCCCCGATGTGGTCTCCATCTTCAGTCTCTGGCGGGCTGTGTCCCGAGTTGCGGCGGGTCGATTCGGCGGGCCAACCAGTGTGCGTGCCACACAGGCCTTCTTGGGTTCGAATCCCTCCCCCTCCGCAACACCGAGATGGGTGCCGTTTGGCCCTCGGCGGATGAGGGGCGCTACAATGAGTTCACACGAATGCAGCGAACCCGCTGCTACCTGCGGGAACATCCCGCGAGTCACAATGCGAAGGGATTGCAATGACAGGAACGTTTTGGGATCTGTTCTGGACCATGTTCATGTTCTTCATGTGGATCATCTGGATTTGGCTGTTGATCACCGTCTTCATCGACATCTTCCGCGATAAGAGCATCAACGGGTTTGCCAAGGCTGCATGGATATTGTTCGTCGTCATCCTGCCGTTCCTCGGTGTGTTGGTTTATCTCATCGCACGCGGCGACTCGATGCACGAACGCCAGGTGAACCAGGCTGTGAAGCAGCAGCAGATGGCTGAGGAGTACATTCGTGACGTCTCAAGCGGGGGCGCAGGAACTGCAGACGAACTGGAGAAACTTGGCAGGCTCAAGGCCCAGGGTGTCCTGACTGAAGAAGAGTTCGCAGCTCAGAAGGCGAAGCTGCTCGCGTAACTTTGGGAGACGCAAGGGAGAGGGCGTCCTGCGGGGCGCCCTCTCTGCGTCGCAACCCCATATCTTCGAACCCAGGGTTCGCAGCGTGGTTTTCATACGTTTCCAGCCCAAAGTTGGACGAACCGGGTGCGTGTTGGTGATCGGCGATGCCAAACTACGGGTCCTGGAGGGATGACTGAGCGGACGAAAGTACTGGTCTTGAAAACCAGCGAGGCGCAAGCTTCCGTGGGTTCGAATCCCACTCCCTCCGCCGTGGATGACCAACCGAGGTGACTGGTCAGCTCACGTCCCTACCCATCGCATAGAACTCGTCGTTCGGGCGAATCGATGCGAAGTTCGCAAGCCTGTTGCTGAGTCCGAAGAGCCCCGTGATCGCCGCGATATCCCAGACGTCATCGTCGGTGAAGCCGTGTTCGTACAGCACAGCGAAGTCGGCATCGTCGATCTTGTCAGAGTCGTTGGAGACCTTCAGGGCGAAATCAAGCATCGCCTCTTGACGATCCGTGATGTCTGCCTTGTGATGGTTGACCGCTACCTGGTCGGCAACGAGTGCGTCCTTGGCCCGGATCCTCAGGATCGCACCGTGAGCGACAACGCAGTATTGGCAGTGGTTGTCACCCGAGGTGGCCACCACGATCATCTCGCGATCGGACTTCGTGAGGCCGCCATCCCTCTCCATCACCGCGTCGTGATATGCGAAGAAGGCGCGGAACTCTGCCGGTCGATGGGCAAGAGCGAGGAAGACATTCGGGACGAAGCCTGCCTTGTCATGTACCGCTTCGATGGCGATCCGCATGTCCTGAGGGAGTTCTGCGAGGTCGGGTATCGGGTATCGGCTGATGGCGTGGTTGGTCACGGAAAGACACCTCCTACGGGTGCGTACAGCGTACGTCGAACGGTCCGACCGGCAATACACCGTACTTCTCCGCGGAGCGATACGCCTCGCTTCGAGGGCGGGAGATCCCCCGAGCAGCGCCTCATGCCCACAGATCGACCGACGGTAAGCTCCCCCACCATGCTCCGACAGCTATTGATCTTCATCGCCGCCACCATTGTCGCGTCGGCATGTACTTCTGCCTCCGAGGTGAGTACGACAACCACCGATGCGCCGAACACAACGACTGAGATCGTCACGACGACATCAGAACCAGAGGATGGATCCCGCGACCTCGTGACCATCGGCGTCAGCGGAGCCGTCGCAACCCTGAACCCGTTCGCGGAGAACTTGTCAGGTGAAGCCAACGTGGCCGGCCAGGCCGTGTGGGCCACCGTCTACGACATCATGCCCGAAACATGGGAGCGAGTTCCAGACAACGTCATGTCTCTGCCCTCCGTGACGCCTGGTGCGATCGAGGTGTCAGAGAACGGGTCGATGGTGGTCCGATACGAGGTCCAGAAAGGTGCCATGTGGAGTGATGGCACACCGATCAGTGGAGAAGATATTGCTTTCACAGCCGAGGCGATGGCTCAGTTCGCGAACGCGGGATCGCCGGGCATCGATCCAATCATGGCCACGGTCACCTCAACGGATTTCGTGGAACGAATCGCCTGGATCACGTTCTCTGAGACCTCACTTGTGTTCGAGGATGCACTGTGGGTGATCTTGCCTTCCCACGCAATCGATAGCATCGCGGAATTGAAGGTTGCCAACGGCCTCGACTGGCCGTCCGGCGGCCCGTTCATGGTGGCGGATTCGACGAGACCAGGCGTCCTGGACCTCGAGCGAAACCCGAACTACTGGAAGACGGACGAGAATGGGACGCAGCTTCCGTACCTGGACCGGTTGACCATCATCAGCAGTGAGGAACCGGGCCTCGAGGTCGATCTGTTCGCCAGCAGGTCCGCGGACGTGATCGCTCTGCACGCATCGTCTGAGGCTGTCGACTTGATTCCGGATGACGCTGAGATCCAACAGGTTCCGACTCTGTTCGTCGAGCATCTGACCTTCCAGCTCGGGTCTGGCAGGGATGAGGTCAACCCGGGATCCCTGAATGACTTTCTCGACTACCGAAGGGCTGTGGCCTTCTCGATCGACCGTCCAACTCTGCTTCTAGCGTCAGATGTTCCCTGGATGCCGGAGACACCAGGAATGCTCACACCTCTCGTCCGATCGGCGTGGGATCGGTATCCGCATGATGTTGCCGCAGCGAGAGATTTGTTGCAGATGGTTCTTGGCGACGCCGCTTCGGGCTTGGCCCCGGAAGCCGTCCTCTCGACAACTGGGAACGGGGAAGACAGGGTTCGCATCGGGGATGCTCTCGTTGGCAGCTTCGATGCGGTCGGCATCGCCCTCACAACGTCGTACGTCGATTCCCTCATCTTCTACGGTGACCAGCTCAGCGCCGGGGAGTTCGACATCGGCATGTGGGCGTGGGTGTCCGATGGTGGATATGGGAACCAGATCGAGCTCATGGAGCTCCTTGATCCGGCGTCTGAAGCAGTCGGTGCCAACTACGGTAACTGGGGTGTCGGTGTATCGGTGAGTGACGGTGTAGCAACGTTCTCAGAGCTCGTGGCCGAAATGAAGAGGACGATTGATCCAGCACGATTCAACGAGATCGTCGAGCGTGCAGAGCAACTGCTTGCGGAATACCTCCCCCTGATTCCGCTCTTTCACCGGAGCTCGGCGGTCGCGGTCTGGATGGATTCTGTGGCTGGAGTTGTTCACAACGGCTCCAGATCGGGTCTCACGTGGAACGTCGAGACCTGGCAGAAGCCGGGGAGCTAACCACGGGCGCTGAGAGCAATCGGCGCCATCCTGATAACCTTGGGGCATCTGGAGAGGTGGCCGAGTGGCCGAAGGCGCTCGCCTGCTAAGCGAGTAGGGGGTTAATGCTCCCTCGAGGGTTCAAATCCCTCCCTCTCCGCGGGGAGAAGGGCCCCTTGAGCCCTTCTGCTGGATCGGGTGGCAGTTAGGCGTGGCGGTTCAGGCTTGCTGACCACTCCTTTACGATGCGGTCCAATGTCGGCAGTGTCACGAGCCCCGAACCGAGAACGGCGTCGTGGAAGCCTTTGATGTCGAAGTTGTTTCCCATCGCTGTTTCGGCATCAGCCCGCATCCGTTGGATCTCGAGACGTCCGATCATGTAGGAGACTGCCTGTCCCGGGATCGACAGGTAGCGATCGATCTCCTCAACGATCGAGTGCATCGACATCGGTGAGTTTGCTGCCAGGTAGTCGATACCTGCCTGGCGCGACCATCCGAGCGCGTGCATGCCCGTGTCAACGACCAGACGACATGCCCGCATCGAGTCAGCCTGCAGCATCCCGATCCGATCGAGCTGAGAGCCATACATCCCCATTTCGTCAGCAAGACGCTCCGTGTAGAGGCCCCAACCCTCACCGTATGCGGAGATGAAGGCGTGGCGCTGGAACGCGGGGATGGAGTCGCCGAGTTCCTGTGCGATGGCGATCTGTAGGTGATGCCCTGGGATGCCTTCGTGAAACGCCGTTGCTTCGATCTCGAAGGTGCCCCACGACGTGGGATCTGCCGTGTTCATGAAGAACGTGCCTTCACGCGACCCGTCCTCTGCGGGTGGGAAGTAGAACGCGACGGGGCCGTCCTTCGTCTCCTGTACGAAGCAGTCAGACCTCGGCAAGCGTCCGAACCAGTTACCCATCGCAGCCTTGGCCTTGGCAAAGGCCGCTTCGGATGCCGCGACCACTCCTTCGCCCGTCGTGTGGTGCAGTGAAGGGTCCTCCCTGAGTGCGGTGAAGATGCCGTCGAGCGAGGTTGTGCCGATGACGGGACCAGCTATCTCACGGTATTCCTCTGCGAGCTTGTCGATCTGTTCGAGTCCGATGTGGTGGATTTCGTCGGCTTGCATGGACAGGGTGGTGTACTTGTCGATGAGCCGCGAGTACACGAGTTCGCCGTCGGCCAGCCCGAACAGGCCCGCTCGTTCATCAGGCCGAGCAACGGGCGCCACTTCGTCCCTGATGACGTTGCGGTAGCGTTCGAACGCAGGGTTGACCGTCTCAGTGACGATGGCTGCTGCTTGCTCCCTCCAGGCAGCGGTGTCCTCATCCGAGAATGACTGGGGCATCTTGATTGCCAGATATGGTGACTCCTCCGCCGCCTCTGACAGCATCGTGTCGAGCGTCTCAACGGTCTTGGTGACGGCGAATTCGGCGTTGACACGTCTGCTTGCGATTCCCTCTCGTAGCCGGTCGGTGGATTGGTCGATGGATCGAGCGAAGGAGACATACTTGTCGAGCATTCCGTCAGCATGCTCTGCGGTCTCCACCGTCATCTGGGGGAAAACCACCTGTGGCGTGACCTGTGGCCCGAAGATCGGGTCGATACCGAACTCGGCTTGTCGCATCTCTACGACCGATGCATTGGATTCCGCATCGTAGATGAGGGTTTCCTGGGTGGTTCGGTCTGCCGACGACAGCTCGGATGCGTCGAATGCACCGGCCTGCTTCGCAAAGGACCGCCTCGTCGCGATATCCCTATCTTCAGCCTCGCGGCTTTCATCTTCGAACTGGTCGAAGTAGCGGTAGTCCCCGAGCATGTGGGCCTCGGTCGGGTTCGTCTTGAGGATGTACTCCCAGTACTCGTCTGCGAGGGAGCGGAGGTCTTCGTTCACGTTGTCTCCAGTCCAAAGGGCTTTCTGTTGCACTTTCAGACCACTACCTTATTGCCACCAAGCGCCCGTAGCTCAATTTGGATAGAGCGTCTGACTACGGATCAGAAGGTTGGGGGTTCGAGTCCCTCCGGGCGTGCCGCCGGAATCCCTTGTGCCACAAGGGAATCCGCCTATTGGCCAGTGAGCTCGATGACGTCCGGTCCGCGGTTGGTCCGCATCTCGTCCGCGAGAGCTTGACTACGCATGCCGTCGAGGGCCACCGCCAGAGCCTCCATATCGGACGGGAAGAGGTGCCCGTAGCGGTCCATCGTCACCGAAATTGATGAGTGACCGAGGTGTACCTGGATCGCTTTGGGATGAGCCCCCTGTGCGATGAGCAGTGCTGCGCAGGTGTGTCGCAAGTCGTGGATGCGGAGTCCCTCAGGTAGCCCGGCGTCGGTTACGGCCTTGTACCAAACTTGACGTCGGAAGTTGGAGTTCCGCAGCGGCATTCCGAGAGGCGACGTGAAGACCAACGCGTCGGGATCATTATCAACCTCTTGAGCGATGTGTTCGGCAAGTAGCTCGCTGAGGAACGCAGGGATGATCACCGTTCGATGGCGGTACGTCTTCGTGGCGCCGAAGTGAAGCATCCCCCGAGCCTCTGAGAGCGATTCGGTCACTTCGATCCGGGACCGCAGGAGGTCGCATCGCTTCCGACGAACCGCCACGGCCTCGCCCCAGCGAAGGCCTCCGTATGCGAGCAGATAGACGAGCGCTCCGTAGGGTTCCCGGATCGCCGCGGCGAGACGCTCGACCTCCTCTGCAGACAGGAACAGCATTTCGGAGTCAGGCTGACGGGCGACCTTCACACTAGTGACCGGATTCGCGACGAGGTAGCCAGCCTCGACGGCCAGCATCATCATGCTGTTGAGCACCTGACGCGCCTGGCGGACACCCGAGGGTCCGAGCCCCGCTGCTTGCAGATCGGCTACCCACTCCTCGACGGCCATGCGGTCGACGTGGCGGAGCTGGTGGCTACCGAACGCTGGGAGGACGTGGGCGTGCAGGTTGGATTCGTAGCCAGCCAAGGTCTTGGGTTTGAGATGGGCCTTAGTGCGAAGCCACCGTTCGGACCAATCGGCAATGGTGGTCTTCGAGAGCCGAGGGTCCGTCCACTCGCCGCGAAGTCTGTCTGCTTCCACAGTGATCGCAAAACGGCTTGCGTCTGACTTTCTGAGGAAGCTCCTGGCTCGCTCTCGTCCTGATGGATCTCTGTACCGGACCTGCCAGGGTCGCCTCCGTTCGGATAGGTGTTGGATATGTGCCACGGTCGGATGCCTCCTCGTTCACCTGTGACAATCAAAGCACGTCTGTCTTGATCCTGTCGCTGATCCACGCCTCGATGTCGGTCCATCGGTAGCGAATATGTCTGCCGACGCGGAAACCCGGTGGGCCTTGGCGGTGGTATCGCCACGCGTAGAGCGTTGTGACAGGCACGCCGAGATACTCGGCGAGATCTTCAACGGTGAGCAGCCTATCGGGGGACTCCATAGCGTGATCTTCGGATGGAACCCTCTCACGAGAGTGTCAGAGAGATCCCAACCCGGCCTCGAGGCTCTCCGGTGGCGCCGGTGAGGCATCGATTCGACAGGTTGCCAGCGGCCGCGGCCTGATGTGCGAAAGGCCTTGATGCGCAGGGATTGTGGCGGTGTTCGTGTTTCCTCTGACACTCTGATAACACTCTGATGAGAGGGTTACTGACACTCTCGTGAGAGGGTTGGCGGGTCTACTCCTTGGGTATGGACCAAGAAACGCTCGCAGGATGCAGCGGAAATCCCGTCGTCGAAGGCGATCTTGTTCATCCAGTTGGCCGCTCGGGAGCCAAACAAGTCGTCCAGGCCCTCTCTGGATCTCTCACGACCCAGCCAGAGGACGGTATTTCGCACCCAGCAGACGCCAATAGGCCAATGCAGTCCCACGATCAAGAAGCCCCAGAACATGTTCTGAGCCGCATGACCGCCACCCACGACAGCCACGATCTGAAGATCGACCGTAGCACCGACCTCCGCGTCGCGAATGCGCGAAGACACCCCCAAAACACACACGCACATGCAACAAGTTGCGGGATGTATACATGTGCACATCGGCGGCATTGTTGATGGACCTAGACAGGGGCACCGTGGCGAGGATCGACCGAAAGCTCCTGGCGAGCCTTGGCAGCGATGAGGCCTTCCGTTCGTTGCGGGTGCCAGCTACCGGGGCGAAGTGGTCCACTTGGAAGCGGTACTGCGACGCTGCGGGCGTCTCGATGGGTCGAGCTGTGGCGATACTCATGGATCGGGAGCTGCTCAGTGTGTTCGGTGAACGCGCTGCTGGTAAGTGGCCGGTGTTCGCTCAGCAGGCAGTCGAGGAGCTCGAGAATCGAGAAGCCAGGGTCGAAGCCCGAGAACACAAGGTCGATACTAACGAGGCACGGTTGCGCGAAAGGGGTGAGGGACTGCGACGTTGGGAGGATGAACTCGAGGCACGAGAAGAACAGGCAGAATTTACGCAAAAGCTCACATCACGTCACTCGATGGCCGGCTCCAAGATCGGGCGAAACGAACGCTGCTCTTGCGGGTCAGGCCTGAAGCACAAACGCTGCCACGGCGTGCCCGGTCGCCGGACATGATGCCTGCGGTCATGCGCTGCAGGATGGGGACTTCGCCGAGAATTGCCGGTCACGGCGAGGATGAAGCCGGGTTGCCCAATGTCTCGCCGTCGTCATGAGGAGTTTGGTCTGGCGACGAGGGCTCGGGGGGTCCGACACCTTGGCGAAATCCGAGCGTGACTCGCGACGGTGGTGTCGGAGTGCCAGGTAGTGTCCATGAGCGTGACACGTAGAGGCAGTGATGATCAGCCGTTGTGGCGCAAGCTGTTCGGACCGGCACTCATGCTGGCGTTCCTGGTCTTTGTCTTCGGCTGGTTCCTCCCTCGACTCATTGACTATCAGGCCGTCGTCGACACGCTGTTGGATCTGGCGGCTAGCGAGTTCCTGATCCTGGTCGTGCTTGGAACGGTTCGGCTGATGGCCGAGGCCTGGATCTATGTGGCCTTGATTCCCGGACTGCCGTTGGGCCGAAGCCTGCAGGCCTTCTTCGCCTCAACCACGGTGGCCACTTTCATGCCCTATCCCGCCGACCTCGTGGTCAGGTTTGGTATGTATCGCGTGTGGGGAATTGATGCGACCGCGGCTGGAGTGGGGATCATGACCGCGAGCTTCTGGACGATCGGGATCAAGTTGGTGCTGCCGATTCTCGGTTTGATTGTCCTGGTCGTCAACGGGGTGGCCAGTGACGAGATCGTGACCCTTACGTTTCTAGCCATCGGTGGCCTGGCCGCGGTTCTTTTGGTGGTCGTCGCCGGAGTCCGCAGCGAGAGTTTCGTCCGCTGGCTGGGCCATGCGGCCGCGGGCCTCTGGTCGTGGCTCACCGGCCTGTTCAACCGGTCCGTCGACGAAGACTTCATCGTCGCTACCGAAGAGAAGTTCTCCGAGTTCCGGGAGCAGACCGTTGATGTGGTTCGCTCGGGATGGGTCAGGGCGACCGTCGCTACGGTAGTGAGCCAGGCGATCTGGTATGTGATCCTGGTCGTGTCGCTACGGTTCGTGGGAGTGCCCGCCGACGCAGTGTCCCTGGAGGCGGCGTTCGTTGCATTCTGTCTTGCTCAATTGGCGTCGTTCTTCCCCACACCGGGCGGAGTTGGTGCCACCGAAGCGGTATATGTGATGGTGCTCACTATCCCCACCGGCGGTGCTTACGCCGATGAGATCGCGGCAGCCGCCTTCTTGGTGCGCATCTTCACCTGGCTGCTCCCCATCGTCTACGGCGCCCCCGCCCTCTTCCTATTCAACAGAAGAAGGAAGATCACATCCACCTAGCCGCATCCAGCATCGGTAGTCACGTGATGACCAAGGCCACCGCCACAGGCGACACCGGCGATGGCTCGTTCGATGCCGTGGACGATCGTCTGGTTGGTGATCGGACCGATGATGAAGAAGTCTCCATTGGCTGCCCAAACGGCACCAGCAGAGTCCTCGCCGTCGATGGTTGCCGACCCGACCGGCGGCTTATCGACCGCTGCGACTCACCAGTCTCCCACCGATCCCACAACTCGTTCCGCTCAGATTCCGACAACCGTTCCATGCAACACAACTCCATCGAGACAAGTCCTGTCCAAGATGCTGCAACGATCCCTAAACCACCGCCGCTATGGGCGGGTTGACGGCACCTTCGTGGGGTAGGACACAGCGCTACCCCGTTCTTGTGACCCGCGCATCCTGCCACTGGGCTCCCATGTGTGCCGCTACGGGCGGGTTGGGTTGACGTGTTAGCACTTGTCGTACGATTCCTTTTGGTGGGTCGATATTGGTAGTGCTTCGTCGGCACGAATTCGTAGCGCATCCATGCCTGCTTTCGTGATTAGTCCGTTGCACTACAGTGCGTGGCACCTGACCGACGACGCTGGGTGCCTACACAGAGATGGGCCCGCACGAAAAGGAGACCCGATGTCTGACAGGTACGAGAACTACGAGATCATGTTTGCTGTTTACGGAACCGAGGATGGAGCTGCCGGGGCGGTCGAGTCCTTGAAGGCGATGGACGACGCGAACACGATCGACATCATCGATGCCGCCACACTTGTGAAACATGCGGACGGCAATTCGTCGGTGAAGCAGGAGTCGCTTCCAAGCGTCAAGAAGGGTCTGGGCGTCGGCGCTCTCATCGGTGGCGCTGTTGGGCTGATCTTCCCTCCTTCAATCATTGCTTCGGCGGCGATTGGTGCTGGTATAGGTGCGGGCGGAGCGAAGATTGCCAAGTCTGCTCTGGAGAACGACGACCTGACGCAGGCAGCCGATTCGCTCAACCCGGGGAGTTCTGCGTTCATCGCCGTTGTTGAGAACACGTGGGTTGGACAGGTTCAGGACACGATTGCGGGGTATCAGAGCCTTGCCGAGCACACGCTTGACGCCGAGGCTTCTGGGATCCTCGGGTCGATCTCCAATGACTCGGAGGCGGTCCTGTATGGCAGCGCCGCAGCGGACGGCGCCGCAACCCAGTTTGCTGTGGCGACGGACGGCGACACAATCGCCGGCCAGGTCACAAGTGCCGCGATTGCGGAGGACGGCAGTGTTGTTGTTGACCAGGTCGCGGGTGTGGTTGCTGCCGATGCGGACGGCGATATTGGGGCAGTCGTATCTGAGACAGTGGCAGTCGTTGACGCCGACGGCAATGCTGCGGTAGCTCTAGAGGTCGACGCAGCAGTCATTTCGGTCTCCGAAGACGACGACTCCGAGTCGACCACCTGAGTGACCTGACCGACCCTACTTGAATGCGGGAGCGGGCTCGCTAGCGCGGGACCCGCTCCTGCCTCGATTCGCAGGCTCGGTGCGACGGCTAAAGCTCACGATGAACGACGGCGAGACGTCATACCTTCCTCGGAAAGGATCCGGTGTAGCCGTTCGTGCTCGTCATTCGTCTCTCGATCGGTTGTCCAATCCAATCTCCCTCTCAGGCAATTCGATGATCGGTATGATGGCTACGGCAACTTCGTGCACAGTGAGGAGAGGCAATGGCCGGCGACAAGGGCCGCAGCGGGGTGCCACGGGCGCCCTCGTTACTTGACGCACTCATCCCGATAGGAGTCCTCGTCGCGTCCCTCGTCGCTGCGGTCTACCTATACGGTGGCGATGCAATCGCCGGACCCGTCCAAGTTGCTCTCATCCTCTCGGCGATGATCGCCGGACTCATTGGTCTCAAGAACGGACACTCGGTCGAACCAATCGGCAAGGCAGCCGTCGACAGCATCTCCACCGCCGTCGGTGCCATCTTCATCCTGCTGGCGGTCGGCTCGCTCATCGGAACCTGGAATATGTCTGGGACGATCGCGACAATGACGGATTGGGGGCTCAGGATCCTGGATCCCAACTGGTACTACGTTGCTACAGCCATCGTGTGCGCCCTGATTGCCCTCGGTATCGGGAGCGCCTGGACGGTGATCGGCACACTCGGTGTGGCGCTCGTCGGTATCGCTACCGCCCTCGGGGTCTCACCGGAAATGACCGCGGGAGCTGTGATATCCGGCGCCTACTTCGGAGACAAGATGTCGCCGCTCTCCGAGACCACCAACCTCGCCCCTGCCGTCGCAGGCACGGATCTCTATACCCACATACGGGCGATGATGTCCACGACAATCCCCTCCATCATCCTCGCCCTGATCATCTACACCATCTTTGGCTTTCGAGTTGACGCCGCCAGCGCCTTCGACGTCGGTCCTGCGCTCGAGGCCATCGAGAGCGTCTTCTACATCGGGATGATCACGATGCTCCCGTTGATCGTCGTGATCATCCTCGCCGTGCGTAAAGCACCGCCATCGCTCTCGATCATGGCCGGGGCGCTGCTCGGTGGCCTCATCGCCGTCATCTTCCAACCGGACGTCGTGCTCGCGTTCGTCGCGGACCCGAGTCTGAGCACACCCTGGGCCATGATCAAGGGTGTCTGGGACGCAATGGCGACCGGGTTCGTGGCCGACACCGGCTTCGAAGGCCTCGACGCATTGTTGACTGGCGGGGGAATGGCAAGCATGATGACGACCGTCTGGTTGATCCTCTCAGCACTCGCCTTCGGCGGAGTCGTCAACTACACCGGCATGCTCGGACGCTTGATCGACCCACTCGTGCGGAGAGCCAAGTCCGATCGCTCCATAGTCGCGGCCACGGGTGCCACGGCAATCGGCATCAACGTCATCGCCGCTGACCAGTATTTGGCGATCGTGCTGACCGGCAATGTTTACAAGACCGAATACGAAGAGCGGGGCATTGCACCGCAGACCCTGTCCAGACAGATCGAAGACACCGCCACAGTGACCTCACCGCTGATCCCGTGGAACAGTTGCGGGGCATACGTGGCCGGCACGCTCGGTATCGAGACGATCGCCTATTTCCCATTCGCGTTCTTCAACCTGATCAACCCGCTGTTGTCGTTCGTCTACGCGTTCTTCGGTTTCCAGATCAAGCACGTCGAGGCCGGCGCCGAACTCGAGAAGCCACCGGGCGAGGCCAGTTTCTACGGGATCGGCGGCCAGAACGTCGACGGGGTCCCGCTCAAGGGGGACTGACCAAGCGGCCAGGGAACGCTGGACCCTCGATCTCCAGGTCTCCGCTTGGGCGCGTCGAACCATCGTGTCCCTACGGGACCTTCTCGCAGTGGGGGCTAGTAGCTAGCGGCTAGGCTGCTTCGATCTCAGTCGTATACAGGGTCGCGCAAAACGGGGCACGTCATGCAGTGCCCGCCGCCGCGTCCACGGCCGAGCTCAGAACCGTCGATCTCCCGGACCGTTATCCCGGCCTTCCGCAGTCGGATGTTCGTTCCCTCGTTGCGGCTGTATCCGATGACCACGCCGGGCTCCATCGCGACGACGTTGTTGCCGTCGTTCCACTGCTCGCGCTCCTGGGCAAAGGTGTCGCCCGCGGTGGGTACTGCCCGAAGCTCGTCGAGACCGAGCGCGTCCTGAACGACGTCGAGCCAGCCCCGCTCCTCGATCACCACCTCGGGAGTGTCGTCGCCCGGGTAGAAGCTGATCGGTTGGATGACGTTGACGGCCGGTTCGAAGATCGTCACGACGTCCCGATCGCAGAACGAGAAGATCGTGTCGAGATGCATGCTGGCTCGGTCGGGCGGCATCTTCGCGGCGATCACTCGGGTCGCAGCTTCGTTCTCGAACAGCGTCTGCGCCAGCTGCCCAATGGCCTGGTAGGTCGTGCGCTCGCCCATGCCGATCAGCACGATGCCCTTGCCGACCGGCATGATGTCGCCACCCTCCATCTTGGCTTCGCCCCAGTTGGCCGTCGGCGGGTCACCAAACCAGATCTTGAAGTCGCCGTTCTTGAACTCCGGGTGATGCTTGTAGATGGCCATCATGTGGAATGATTCCTTGCGGCGGGCTGGCCAGAACATAGGATTCACCGTCACACCACCGTAGACCCACGCCGAACTGTCGCGCGTAAATAGCTGATTCGGGAGAGGTGCCAGTACGAACTCGGTACCGGCCCAGGCCTTGGAAGCAACTGCCCTGAAATCGGTGGGGAGGTCATCGACCGTGACACCGCCGATCAGGTGCGCAATGAGGGACTTCGACGGCATCTCATCCATCCATGCCCGCAGCTCACGAGCTCCGTTGATGCCCACTTCGTTCTGGGTCAACCGGTTGTCGAGCAGATACGCACGACCCTCGGGATCGTCTGCGACGTCCGCGAGCAGTTCGTGCACCTTCATGACCTGGACGCCGAATTCTTCCCGCATCAGGTCGACAAACGCATCGTGACCGCGGCGGGCCCTGCGTACCCAGATCACGTCATCGAATAGGAGTTCCTCAGCATTCGACGGCGTGAGCCGCTCCATCTCGAGACCGGGACGGTGGACGATCACCTTCCGCAGCTTCCCAACCTCAGAGTTTGCTCCGTACTCAGCCATGGTGTCGCTCCTTCTCACGCTTCGGAACCTGCGCTCCGGATGTGCATCGAACATGCCCTCCCCGAAGAGACTGTTCCCCGGTTCGACACTTCATACTACGATCCATTCGGGTTGGGTCAGACATTCGCGTTGAATCAGCGAGGAGACACCATGAACGATCAGGGTCACGAGGACGTGGACGCTCGAGCCTCCACTGAGCAAGCACCTCCGCCGACGAAATCGAAGTTCAGTTTCCCGACTGCGTTGACGGTGTTGGCGATCGTTCTCCTGGTGGTCTGGGTCGCTGCGTTCTTCATTCCATCCGGTGTCTACGAACTCGACGAGTCTGGCTCTCCCGTCCCTGGTTCCTATCAGGAAATTCCTTCGTGTGGCGACGTCGGCGAGGACACGCTCTGCGTTGACAAGACACCGCTGAAGATGTTCCAAAACCTATGGGTCGCGACGCCGAACGGCCTCTACGGCGTCGAAGACGCGACCGGAACCGTCGGGGCGTTCAACGAAGGGTTCCTCTTCGGTTCGGCCCAGATCTTCCTCTTCGTGCTCGTGATGGGTGCGTTCATCGCAGTGACGATGAAGACTGGCGCCATCGAGCTCGGGATCAAGCGGTTGGCGCTGCGGTTCCGAAACAGCCCGACGTGGCTCATTGTCATCTTGATGACGGTGTTCGCTTTGGGCGGAACCACCTACGGCATGTGGGAGGAGACACTCGGGTTCTATACGCTGATGGTTGCCCTCGTGGTCGCGTTGAAGTTCGACCGGATGGTCGGCGTCGCGGTCATCTTCCTCGGCGCGGGTACCGGCGTGTTGGCGTCCACAGTGAATCCTTTCGCCACCGGTGTGGCGTCGGATGCGGCCGGCATCGGGATCGGTGACGGTCTCCCAATGCGGGTCGTGATGTGGATCGTGCTGGTAGCGATCGGCATCCTGTACGTCTTGTGGTACGCCAATCGCGTGAAAAGGGACCACTCGAAATCGATCGTTGGCTTCGATATCGACGTCGGGCCGGATGAAGAGGCTGGAGAGGTCGCGAAGATGTCGAGGCGCCAGATCTGGGCCCTCGTTGTTTTTGGGTCGGCGTTCGTCGTCATGATCTACGGTTTCGTCCCCTGGAACGACCTGTGGCAACAGGCCTTCAGTAAGGATTTCCCGCTGCCAACGATGGCGGACTTCCTTGGTGACTTCTACTTCACCGAGGCTTCGATGCTGTTCCTCGTCGCCGCCGTCATCATCGGGATCATCGGCGGTCTCGGCGAGAAGGGCACCGTCAACACCATGGTCGCCGGAGGAGCAGACTTCCTCAGCGCCGCACTCGTCATCGTTGTGGCCCGGGCTATCACGATCATCATGAAGAACACATTCATCATCGACACCATTCTGGACTGGATGGAGGGCATCGTCACCGGAACATCCAGCGTCGTGTTCGCCGAACTGGCGTTCCTCGTCAACATCCCGATTGCGTTCCTCGTACCGTCGTCGTCGGGACACGCAGCGTTGGTGATGCCGATCATCGCACCGCTCGCGGACTTCGCTGAGGTCTCACGATCACTTGCCGTCACCGGGTATCAGTCG
>Ga0255048_10001342_pt1 | contig 17190 bp, 22 predicted proteins | sample JV7_2_2_MG_FD_183619 | JGI IMG/M metagenome (GOLD analysis project Ga0255048, IMG submission 183619) | Seawater microbial communities from Jervis Inlet, British Columbia, Canada - JV7_2_2 | ecosystem: Environmental > Aquatic > Marine > Inlet | place: Canada: British Columbia | collected 2016-10-06
ACGAAACGCGACCGATGACCAGGGCGCAGATGTGGGCAATGGGTATCGCAGAGTCGATCACCGAATGCCTACAGCAGCTCGCGTATTGGAAGGGGCTTGAGTTCGGCGGCACGGCAGAGTTCCCGAAGGACGCGCTGCAACGGCTGGTAGACCCGCAGGGCTTTCAGGACGTAATCAAGATGGGTGTGGCCGGCATGCTCTCTAAGAAGGCGGTGCAGGAGCAGGGCATCGTCTACGGCCGGCTGGTGGATCATGACGTGGATGCGGACTTGGCGATTCTCGATGCTCAGACTACGGCTGCGTTTCCGGTGGCTGGAGAGGGTGAGGGTGATGGGGAAGACGACTAGGGACACGAAGACTGACCCCTGGAAGAACCTATATGGGTCTATAGAGGCTGGGCAGTATGATCGTGAGGCCTTGATCTCGGCCACAGATCATGCGCTATTGGACGCCAAGAACATGGCGGAGAGATTCGAGATTCTAGGGCTGGCGCTGGGGCGTGCTGAGTTGTGGTCCTACGACTCTGGTCGTATCCACGAGCGGCTCCACATAGAGGGCCCTGGTGAGCGCCAACACCGCAGGAGAGGGTGACGATGGCGAGCCCGAATAGAAACATCTACCGACCGGGCCAGAAGGCCGAGATGGCGGGAATCAGCGTCACCATTCTCGCCGCGTGCCTACGCGGGCGCGAGTTACATCTTGAGTACCATGTGGCCTATGTCGATGAGAGCGAGCGCCGAGATGTCTGGATCGATTCGAGCGAGCTTTCCATCGGAGACGGGGAGACTGTCAAGCTCGGGTTCTTCGACACGGGGCACAGGGGCGCAGGCTCTGCTCATCGCGACGACGGCGGCGGTGCCGTGAATGAACGCGAATGAGCATCTCCGAGATCTAATCCTCTCGCACCAAGTCGGGCTGAACCGTCTGACCAACCGAGAGGTCAAGCGGGCTGTCTCAATCCTGGCGAGGATCGACCGTGAGTTAGACCGGATCGTCAGGACAGACTCGTTAGTCCTGGGCACAACGACATTCCGGCTAGAGCGCCTCTTGAGTGAGATGCAGACCGTCATTGCCGAGGCTTACGATGAGCTGCACGAGTACCTTAGGAAGCGGCTGCCCGACATGGGCGCAGCGGAGGGAGAGTTTGCGGCCCGACTGCTGAACCGGGCGATGCCTGAGCCGGTCAAGGTAGCACTTGGCGCTGAGGCGTCGGGGCTGCTGAGCCGAGAGTTCCTCACCCACCTATCCCAATCGCGCCCGTTCCAGGGCAAGCTGCTGGGGCGTTGGGCTCAGCGCTTGGAGACCAATACGCGCCGGGCGATCGCCAAGGCGGTGCGAGACGGGATCAAGGAAGGCAGCTCGATCCAGAAGGTGGCGCGGCTGATCCGCGGGACCAGGGCGACAAACTTCACGAATGGGATACTCCAGCGGGTGACGCGCCAGCAGGCCGAAGCCGTGGTGAGGACGGCCACGCAGCATGTGATGCAGGGTGCCCGGCGCAAGACGTTTCAGAACTCACGCGTCGTGAAGGGGTACCAGTGGCTCTCAACCCTGGATCTACGGACCACCGTTGACTACTGCGTGCCGCGGGATCACCTGACGTGGGATTTGCACTTCGCTCCGATCGGCCACGGCTACACATGGGGTGGTGGGCCGGGGGTTATTCACTTCCAATGCCGCTCGAGCAGCACAGCAGTCTTGAAGTCGTGGCAGGAGCTTGGCATCAACGCGAAGGAACTGCCGCGGAGCTCCCGTGCCTCGATGGATGGTCAAGTGGCCGGTGGGACCACGGCAGAGAAGTGGCTCAAGGGTCAGCTCGGGAAGCCGTCGCGGCGGAGCATCTTGGAGAAGACGTGGGGGCCTGAGCGGCTCTCGCTCTTCGAGTCCGGCAGGCTGTCAATTGGTGACATGGTCAAGAGGGACGGCGGGCTGATCAGCTTAGCCGACTTGCGGGAGATTCACGGGCTGGGGTGATCTCATGAACTCTATCTGCTTCGCCACTAGGGTCGCGAGATCGTCACCAAACCCCCGGAGTTATTTGACTAGCCCGAACAGGCCATAACGGCACCTCTCAACGTTACAGATCTACCCACCTGTTGCGTTTCTACTCAACGCCGTGCCAGAATGGCGCCCGTGGATGAGTTCACCCACGCAGCCGCGCTCGCAGGATGCCTCGTATCCTCGCGCCCGCTATCCGGTTTGACCGCCTCGCGGTCGGCCCTGGTCCTTGACCAAACGTCGAAGGAGTAATACCCCATGCCCGAAATAACCACGACCACCACCGCAGAGCCGTCCGCCGAAGTCGTAGCACTCCAGGCTAGCGTCACGAAGCTTGAAGGTGCGCTCGAGACGAAGAAAGGAACCGTGCGCGAGCTCAAGGGCAGGCTATCGGCTCTCGAATCGTTGGGCGATCCGACAGAGGCATCCAAGGCAATCGAGTTCTACACGAAGCACAAGGACTCCGACCCGGACGAAGTCGAAGAGCGCTACCGCACGCTCAGCGAGCAAAAGCTGAAGCAGGCGGAGGAAGCGCACGCGACGGCAATCGAGAAGCTCGAAGAGACCGTGCTTGGCTTGACCGTAGGCGGCGACTTGTCGGCTGCGATCGACGCTGCCGGCGGCGTCAAACCTCAGTACAAGGCGCTTCTCAAGAAAGAGCTTTCTGGCCAAGTCGCACGGCACAAGGTCGGCACGAAAGAGCAGACCGTAGTGCTCGATACGGACGGAGAGCCGCTCACGGTAGATGGGAGCCTTGCTCTCGTGCCGTTGGCTGAGTGGGTCGAGAAAACCGTGAAGCCGCAGTACCCCGATATGTTCTTGGGGGCGAATGCTGGCGGCGGCGGTTCACCTGCAGACTCCGGTGGAGATGGTGGTGGTGGTACGGGCACAAAGACGCGTGAAGAGTGGGATGCAATGCCCGCTGCAGCGCAGTCGAAATTCTCGGCCGCAGGCGGGAAGTTGACCGACTAGGCCCCCTAAAAGGAACCCCAACTCATGGCGAACACCCTCACCTCACTAGCTCCTGACATTCGCGTCGCACTTGACAAGGTGTCTCGCGAATTGGTCGGGTTCATCCGCGCCGCTCGGCTCGATCCGAGAACTGCGCGACGGGCCGCGAAGGATCAGACAATCCGCTGGTTCGTAGCTCCCACCGTGTCGGCAGCGGATAATACGCCGGCACAGACCGCGCCGGATACCGGCGATCAGACCATCGGAAACGACACCATGACGATTTCACAGTCCCGTCATGCTGCGATTCGGTGGAACGGCGAAGAGGAACTCAGCCTTGCAGAAGCCGACAACGGCACTGCGGCAGAGATCCGCCAAGACCAGTTTGCTCAGGCATTCCGCACCCTGACGAATGAGATCGAAGAGGATCTCTGGCAGGCTGCGTACCAGGGCGCCTCACGAGCCTACGGTACTGCTGCGACTACACCGTTTGCGGCTTCCACTGTCGAGCTGGCCAACGTCCGGCGCATTCTCGAGGATAACGGCGCACCGCTCACCGATCTACAGTGTGTTGTTGGCTCAGCGGCTGCGGTCAATCTGCGCACCTTGAAGATTCTCACCGCGGCCAATGAGGCGGGCAGCGATGCCACCTTGCGGCGTGGCGACATTCCGATGGTGCACGGCTTCGACATGAACGTTTCCGGCGCTATCGCGTCTCACACCGCGGGTACCGGCACCGGCTACTTGGTCGACGGCGGCGCCGAGGCGATCGGTCAGACCGTTCTCACGGTCGACACCGGCTCGGGCACGAATCTGCTTGGCGACATCATCACCGGCGCCAACGATTCGACGCTCAATAAGTACGTGCTGAACGCCACAGGGACAACCGTTCTGATGACCATCGGCGCGCCCGGTCTCCGGGTAGCGTGGGACGAGAACGACGCGATCACCATCGGCGCGGCCTACACGCCCAACGTCTGCTTTGACCGTGAGGCGCTTCGGTTGGCGACTCGTCTGCCTGCGCTGCCTCCTGGTGGCGACATGGCGGCCGATACCATGATCATGTCCGACCCAGTTTCGGGTCTACAGTTCGAAATCGCCGTTTACCGCGAATACCTCCAGATGCACATCGAGGTACGAATCGCCTGGGGTGTTGCCAACGCGAAGAGCGCCCACACCGCGATTCTGATCGGATAAGGGGTCTACGATGGACCAACATTCTGGATACATCGGAACCGGAAGCAGTCTTCTACAGAGCGACCAGCGCCCTGACCTCAAGCTAGCCTACGGCAACCATACGAACGTCGCCGCCTCAGACACCGTTTCGACGGGTCTGAGTGTGGTGCTGGCCGTAGTTGTCTCACTCAAGGATGACCCCTCGGCCAGTGCTGATGTTGCACTTGTCAGCGCTGACGTGGGCGACCAGGCGGGAACCCCAGCCGCCGGTTCTTTCTTGCTGAAATCGTGGGAGGTCGATACGACCGTAGCGACCACGTTTGGCGAGGAGATCAGCTGGATCGCGGTCGGGTATTAGCGATGCCCAAGCGTGAGCTGTACAAGGGCGACTCTGTGGCCAACGTGGTGGAAGGCAGCGAGGCGGAGGCACATTTCCTCGCTGCCGGCTACGGTCCGAAGGGCGCTAAAAAGCCAGCAAAGAAGGCTGCCAAGAAAAAGGCGGTCAAGGGGTAGTCCGTGGCTCTGACGGTAGAAGACGGCACAGTCGTTGCGGGAGCCGAAGCCTACGACACGATAGCGAACGTCAGCACTTACGCCGGCAAGATCGGTGACGCTACGTGGGATGCTCTGGCGACTGACGCTCTGCGGGAAGAAGCGGCCCGCAGGGCGACCCGCTACATGGAGGCCAAGTGGCGCCTGCGGTGGAAGGGCAACAAGACTGTAGAGACTCAGGTGCTGTCCTGGCCCCGCTATAACGTGACCGATGAGGATGAGTTCGTAGTGGACTCAGACATCGTGCCACAGGGCGTCAAGGAGGCGTTTGCCGAGGCCTGCATTCTGGCCGGCGATACGTCGGTTGATCTCCAGCCGGACGTGGCGAAGCTCACCAAGCGGGTACAGGCGGGCAGTGTTGAAGTGGAGTATTTCCCCGGCGCCAATCCGCACACCGTCAGAACAAAAGTTGAAGGAAAGATCGAGTATTTACTCGAGCTTCAGCAGCGGCTTGAAAGGTCGGCCTGATGGGCTTACTGGACGGCGAGCTGCAAGCGACGATTCATGAGGCCCTCTCAGGCATCATGCTAGATGTTGCGGTGGGACATTTCACCGGCGGTTCGGTCGACCCGACGACGCAGAAGCGTACCGGAGTCACGGAGACCGCTTACACGGTCAAGGGCTTTCGGGACGACTCTTCGACGTTCTTTACCAGCGCAGGGCTCAGCCGTGAAGGTGACATGACGGTGATGCTCTTGCAGGATTCGCGCTCGTGGAGTCCTTCCGTGATCGCGCCTTTTGAAGGCGACAAGGTGACGGTGCAGAGCGAGACCGGCACCGTCATGGCAGTACACCAAGACCCTGCCCAGGCAACCTACGTTCTGGACTGCAAGCGATGAGCGGCAGCGTCAAGGTGTTCGGCTTCAAGGAAGCTCATGAGGCCCTAGAGGAAGAAATCCTCGACATGCAGGATAAGGCCTCGATTCAGGTGGTGAATGGTGTCAGCGAGAAAATGCCAGTTGACACCGGGCGAGCTCGTGGAGGCACTCAGACCAAGATGGGGTCTCCCCACACGAACGATCCAAACCGACCGGACAAGACCGGGCAGCTGTCGCTGATCGAGGCTCAGTCAGCGCTTGAGACGCTCAAGCTGGGTGACGATGTCTTCGTCTCCAACAACGTCGAGTACGTCAGTTTTCTGGAGGACGGCTCTTCACAGCAAGCGCCCAAGGGCATGTTTCAACTCACTGTTGATGAAGTCGCGGGGCAGTTCAATTGAGCGGCAAGGCGGTATCTGACGCGGTGACGGCGCGGTTCCAGACGTTGTTCTGGGCCGACTATTCGGGCATTCCGGTGGAGTTCACCGGGCTCGGAATCGGCTCGACTCCGTTGCTATCTAGTGCTCTGGCGGCAGTCGCAAAGCCGACTCCAAATCTGGACGATCCCACCGGCTCGGCCTGGGTGCGTGAGACGATCTTTCCGGTCTCGAGGAGTGCTTACACGTTTACCGAAGACCGCGAGTTAGAGCGAGCCATCTACGACGTGTTCACCACTTGGGGCACGGGCCGCGGTCACAATACCGACATCTGCGACTCGATCATCAGCTACTACAGCCGGGTGACCGCCGCGGGTTTGATTTACACCTCTCCAGATGGCGAGCTGCCTGAGCGCCGCTGGATAGGGCGAACGGATGAAGGCTGGATGCACCAGCAGGTTCTGGTACCAATTGCTTTGTACGGGTAGGAGGATCTAGTGAGCAAGACATTGAAGTTCCGCGGCAAGACGTACCGTGTGATCCAGTCCGGAGAGCACTTCGACGGGAAACATCTGTTCGATGCCGGCGGCAACAAGGTCAAGGGGTCGGTGATCGACGTTGAGAAAGCTGCGACTTACGAAGCGCTCGAGGCCAAGCCCAAGCCTGCCCGGAAACTGAAAATGAAGGGGGGCCGATAGTGGCCAAGGAAGCGATCACCAACGCCTCGATCTACTACGGTGCTCACAATGTCTCATCCTTGACGAATGTCATCGGGGGGCTGGCGGTCGAGATCGAAGTACAGGATTCAACCACGTTTGGCTCCGGTGGATGGAAGGAATCGCTGGGCTCACTCAAGGCGGCGACGTGGCCATTTGAGGGACTATTTGACGGCGCGTCTGCTGGCCCTCACCCGGACATATTTACCGGGGCAGTTGCACCCGTCACGGTCTCGAAGACCAACCCTATAGCTGCCGGGGATTTGGCTTGGATGCTCAACTGTCTGAAGACAAGTGACGCAGACAGCCATGTCCTTGGCGAACTCCACAAGTGGACGTGGAACTTTGTGGGCGACGGGACGATGGCTCGCGGGATCTGCCTCGACACTCAGGCGCTCAGCGCTACGGGTTCGGGAACCGGACAGCAACACGGCGCGGTTTCATCCACACAGACGCTCTACGCGGCGCTGCATGTTGTCGCGTTCAACGGCACTTCGCTCGATGTGAAGATCCAGAGCGACGACAATTCCGGCTTTACCTCAGCAACGGATCGGATCACCTTCACTCAAGCAACGGGCGTTACCAGCCAGCGATCCACGCTGGCCGGCGCGATCACCGACGACTGGTGGCGCGCTGATTGGACGTTCGTTGGAACCTCGGCCACGATCGTGGTCTTCATAGGAATTCAGTAAAGGAGGACGCATGGCCAAGGAAGTCATCACAGGCGCCGTTTTCACTCTGGCAACGGTGGATTATTCAGACGAACTCTCAGAAGCGACGATCGAGCTCGAGGTGGATAGCCACGATTCGACCACGTTTGCTAGTTCGGGCTGGAAAGAGAACATCGGCGGGCTGAAGGGTTTCAGCCTGACGCTCAACTTCAAGAAAGACGCCGATATGTCCGGCCTTGATTTGGCGACATGGGACGACAAGGGAACCGTTATTGCGTTCACTCTCGGCAAGGACGCAGCGGCCCCGGCAGCGGCGAGCCCGGAATACCAAGGCTCGGTTCTGATCGACAAATGGACGCCACTGGCGGCCAACGTCGGCTCGATGCATGAAGGCTCGGTCACTTGGCCGGGCACCGGCACACTGACTCGCGCAGTTGCCTAAACCAAAATGGGGGCGGCTCGGCAGGCCTCTTGCGATGCCTCTCCCGGCCCTTTGGTCGGGGGAACTGCCGAGCTATACCCCGACCACCTTTCACAAGGGAGAAACGCAATGAGCATGAATCTATTCGACAACCTAGGACTGCAGGACGTGGCCTGTGTAGATGATCCGTTTGGCCGTCCGGTCCTGTGGTACATCCGGCACGTGGATCACCCGGCGTACCAGCAGCACATCAAAGACGCAGGCGAGGCTTCGCTGATCGTCAAGCTGCGCGCCGCGGCACAAAAGGCTATGACGATCGCGGGCGCACAGGCCCGCGGTGACGAAGAGCGAGCACAGCGGAAGTATGAAGTGCTGGTAGCTGAATACATCGGTGAGATTCCCGAGGACGAGTGGGTGTTTTCGGATACCGACATCGCAGGGATCGCGCTACTGATCGACCGCTGGGAAGGTGACGGGTACGAGTTCTCCTACGAAGCCGCAGTCGCCGGCCTGTCGCGCACTGAGCCCATCGCGCAGCAGATTTCCGTGGGTGATGAATTCACGATGGAGATCGGTTCACCGCTGGGTCACTCGCTGGCCATGTGGGTAGTTCACTTGGCACGGAAGCACGAGATGTTCCGGGCCGACGTTGTGGAGGCAGTTGAAAAAAACTGACAACCGCCCTGCGGAGTATGTCGGCGCAGGGCGGTGAAGCTCTCATAGAGCAACTAGACACCAACAGGGCATTCACCCGACGTGAAATAGACCACTTCAGGAGCGAGGGCGTGATTTCAGAAGAGCAGGCCGAAGAGATGAAGTCGCGGGAGCAACCGGCCGGCTCCACTGCTGTCCCGTTTCTGATGCCCGGCGTGGGGTTCATCCTGCGTTCGTGGCTGTCTCTTGGTTCGACTGTGATCGAGTTCGGTGGACTCTCTCCTGCCGTGGCAGACATATCGGGCCTGATGTATCCGGCGCGTTCCATGTGGCTCAAGGACGAGAGGGCCACGCGGGAAGAGCGTTCGCTGATGCATCGGTTCTTCCGCCTGCTGGACCGTGAGGCTTACCAGATCAAGCGAGAGCAGCTCGAGGAGGCGCTAAGTGGCTGAGCGTCGCCTGAGAATGGTGGTGCAGGTTTCCTCTGCCGGGGCTGAGCAGAAGTTCAACCGGCTGGGCAAGTCGATGTCTGGTGTAAACAAGCTGGCGGGGGCTCTCGGGGTCACGTTCGGCGTGATAGGTCTCATCGCTTTGGCCAAGAACGTGGTCCGCACAGCGGCAGCCTTTGAGGGTCTGAAAGTTCAGCTGGAGACCGTAGAGGGGAGCGCCAAGGCGGCAGAGAGGGTCTTTGCAGGCCTTCAGGAATTCGCCTCTAAGACCCCGTTTCAGGTGGATGCTCTTACACGTTCTTGGGTGCAGTTCCGGGCCATCGGTCTTGCTCCAACTGAAAGCGACTTGCGGGCTGTGGGTGATTTGGCCTCTGCCTTCGGACGCAGTATCGAAGACGCCACCACCGCAGTGACGCGGGCCGCGTTTGGTGAAACGGAAGCGCTGAAATCCTTCGGCATCGCGGCAAAGGTCGAGGGCGACAAGCTGCGGATCATCTTCCGGGGAGTCGAGCAGTCCGTCAATCGTGATGCGAAGTCGATCACCGATGCCCTGATTGGGTTGTCTGAGGCGAACTTCACAGGGTCTATGGAGCGCCAATCTAAGACCCTCGACGGTGTCTTATCTACCATGAGCGACAACGTCAAGATCCTGGCTGCCAGCTTCGGGGATACGTTGCTGCCGGCCCTCAAGACAATCGCTATGTGGGTCAGTGACGCGGCGAAGAATTGGGGTCTGTTCGGTATCGCGGCCAACAACGCACTGGCCGACGTGATCGAGGGCGTGGCTGCTTATGCCAGGGCGATAGACGATGCCGCCATCAGTGCGCAGACGTTCTTCACCAAGCTGCTGGCTGGCCGTGGCGCCTATACGGTGCAGGACCGGGCAGGCAATCAGGCGATTGACACGCTGGATCTGTTGGCAGAAGGCTTGCGCGAGAAAGCTCGCGTGGCAATGGACGTTTTCACGACTGCCACGAACAGCGCCAGCGAGGCCCTCGGCGGGAGTGGTGGTGGAGGGGGTGGTGGTCCTAACCTGAAGTCTCAACTGGCGGCGGTACAGGATCAGATCGAAAAGCTGGAGAAGGCCCTAGACAAGACAGAAGAGAGCCTCAGAGCTGCCGCCAAAGCAGCCCGCGAAGCGTTCCAGATGGAGCTTGAGCGCGAAGCTGGAGTGGACGCCGCAATCGGCAGCTTCCTCGAGCGGATCGAAACTGCCGCAGTGGAGGCGGCGCATGAGGCCGGGCAGGCCTACGTGACGGGGTTCCTCGATGCTGCTGGCGAAGGTGGGGGCGGCGACGGCCCGCCGGGTATGTTCCGCGATTTCTTCAAGGGTGCAGAGGAGCCCATGAAGACGTTTGCCGACTCGCTCGAAAACATCGTGGCTGACGCCCTGCTGGATGCCTTCCTAGGTGACGGGATCGACTGGCAGATGGTAGGTGCTCAGATCGGTGAAGCAATCGGGTTCGCAATGGCCGGCCCCATCGGCGGGGCAATCGGTGCGATCCTGGGCAGTGCTCTCGGTGGCCTAGCCGGCGGCGACCCGAACAAGTCCCAGGGCTCGTTCACGTTCGGTGGTGGCGATAGGTTCCGTGGGCAGGGCGGGGTTTCGGGGTTCCAAGAACAGTTCTCTCAGGCCCTCGATGCCATCGAAGCTATCGTCCAGCGGGTCGAGGAAGTGGTCTCTGGCAGCCTAGAGCTGACGCAGCAAATGGAAGTCATTGTCAACAAGCAAGGCGATGCGATTCTACTGATCAAAGACCAAGTGACTGGCGCGACACTCTTCGAGCAGGCGTTCTCTTCTCAGCAGGAGGCGATGGACGCGGGCCTGGAGCAGTTGTTCTCGACCGCGATTCTCAACGCCGAAGGCCCGCTGTCGCTGGCCTTTCAGGAGATCCTAGCCAACGCGGTCAATGCTGGGCTCGAGATCACACTAGAGAGCCTCGACAAGCTCGCAGAGATGAGCACCTTTCTACAGGGGCTCGATCCCACGTTTGATTCGGTGCTCGACCAGATTGCCAATTTCCGAATCGAGCTCGACAGCATGGGGCTCTCGGCCGAGGCTACGGCAGACGTTCTGGCTGGCCTCGCTACGGCAGAAGAGAACCGCCGGCAGTCGTTAGAGTCCGGCGCGATGAACGAGCTGTTTCGGATTTGGGAGCGCTCAGGGCTGATGCAGGCCGAGCTATCCCAGGAGCGTGCCCGTCTGGAGCAGGTACAGACGCAGATCACGTTGGCTCGCGTGAGGCTCGAGGCAGAATTCTTCGGATTCATGACAGAGGTGCTCATGCAAGCCCTTGACGCCCTCGACAAGTGGGCTGAAGACTCTTCCAACTTCCAGATTCAGGGCAGCGGGTTCAGAGTTGGCAGAGTCAACTTTGGTGGCGGCGGGAGTAGGGGTGGACGGAGAGGCCCGTCACGGGCCGACAAACAGGCGTCATTGCTCGAGGAGTGGGAGCGATTCATCAACTCAGGCGCCAAGGCTCAGTCATTCAATAAGGATCTGCGCGACTTGCGTGAATCGTTTTTCGGCCCCGGTGGGTTCATGGCTCGGTTCAAGGAACTCGGGTTGTCGACCCAGGAGATGGCGTCACAGTTCGCCCGCATGGCGCGAGACATCAGAGCGCAGGCGAACGCCGGGCTGGTCGATGTGCTGCGCGATCTTCGTCTCGGCTCGGGTGGCTTTGGCGGTGCGAGCCTTAGCCAGCAGTTCTTTGCTCAGGGCTCAGAGTTCAACCGGCTTGCCGCTCTGTCGGTCAACGATCTGGACTCACGCGGGCAGCTGGCAGACGTTGCACGCTCCTACATCGAGAGCATTCAACAGATGTTCGGCAACTCACGCCGCGGCCGGGCGCTGATTGAAGAGGTGCGCGGGCGGATCGAAGGCATCGTAGGCAAGGAAGGCCTACTGTCTCCGAGCGGGCAGCGCGACACAAAGCGCAACTCTCTGTTGGATGAGATCCGCGTTCTGCTCGGTGGGAAAGAGCGCGAAGAGAAGAAACAGGATGAGATGCTGACCCTGGCACGGAATCGCACCAATTGGGCGCGGCTCAGCTGGCAGCAGGCTCAGGACCGCGAGAGGAAGTTGGCGGAGATCGCCTCAGCGTTGCGGAAGGGCACGGAGCGCATAGATGTCAAGCCATTCATCCTGAACGAGAGCGCGAAGGATACCGGGACATATGGCCGGCGTTGATTCCACTGTACTCGCTGCCGTTCAGGCCAACCTGGGGCTGGATGATCCAGATCTGGCTGGTGAGGTTATCTTCTTGCTCGAAGTCGAGCGGTGGGACATCACGGGCAGCGCGACGGACACGTTCCGCGCTGCTACCGGAGAATTTGCCACTGCCCAAACCGACACGCCAGCGGGGACGGATTACTACCCGAACCTAGAGGTGCCATCGTTCGGACAGAGTATATTCAACGGCAATGATTGGGAGCATACTACGGGGTTCGTGGTCTCTCAGATTTCACTGCTCAACATCGACGGGGCGCTCGATGCGGAGTTTGCCACGGCGACCGAGAGCTGGCGGGGCCGCAAGGCGGTGGTACTGGCAGGGCTCAAGTCGTGGGCTCGCTCACAGTTTAAGATTATGCCCGGTGGGAATGTGCGTATCCTCGACATTCTGCCCGGCGAAGACAAGGTAACGCTCACCACCGGGCCGCTAGCCGATCGACCGGATAGGCCGCTGCAAACCAACCTGTACGAAGGCCGAGGTGCAGCCTACGACTACGCCGGGACGGCTACAACCGCGTTCGGTGACGTGTACAACGTCGGCAGCCGTGATTTCTCGATCCAGTTCCACTTCAAGACTTCGACTACGGGCGCCGTGGAGGTGCTATTGGACAAGCGCGGGACGCTGTCGGCTAGTGCTGGCTCGCCCGGTTACGTGGTTTACTTGAATGCCGTAGACCAGTTGCTTCTACGGCTAGACGACGGTTCAACCGCGCAGCTGCTGAGCATCGGGGCCGCCACCGCGTTTAACGACGGTGTCGAGTACCAGCTGACGCTTACCGTCAGCCGCTCAGACGATGAAGTCATAGGCTACATCGACGGCTTGGCCAAGCTCGCTGCAACAAGCATCTCAGGACTCACGGGGAGTTTCTCCAATACCGTCGCTCTGACGCATGGCTCTCTAGCCGGCGGTAGCAACAAAGCCGACTCGATCATGGATGAGGCGCGGATTTGGTATTTAGTGCTGACCGCAAACCAAGTGACGAATCGCAGGCCAGCGGTCGACGGCTCAGAGGTGGGGCTTGTCGGCGCTTGGAACTATGACGAATACGGCGGCACGGACATCTTCAATCTGATAGAAGGCCCGACGCTGGTGCAGGCCGGATTCAACGGGGCGCGTGATTGCTCGATGGGCACCACGGCAGGAGATCCGGCGAGCGCGTCTGCCGCCCTGACGGGCTGGATGCGTTGCGCTTCTGGTGCAAGCGGGATCATCGCCGGTCGTCGCAACTCGGCCACCACGGCGGATGTCGGCTATACAGTCCGAATCAGCAGCGGGGATTTCATCTTCGAGGCCTCGGACGGGACCACCGTCTACTCGGTGACTATCGCGGGCACCTACGATGACGACACGCCCTACGGCTGGGGCCTGGTGATTGATAGAGACACAGACGAGCTCAAGGCCTGGGTGCTCGACTACCCACGTGGGACGCTGGTGGCAGGAACGCCAGACGACATCACGAGCGCCGGGACGTTTGGCGGCGGGGCAATCAACTTCAAGCTGGGCCGGTACGACGGCGGGACAGTGCCGTTCACGGGAGACATCTCGTGGATCTTCTACGCACCCGCCGTGCTCACTTCAGACGATGTTAATATCGCGCTCTCAGAACAGGCCGCTGATCTATCGGACAACTATCCGTCGCTGCCTCCGACGCTCAAGTCATATACCGATCTGGCCGGGACTCACTTCTGGCCGTTGAACGAAAACACCGGCACCACTGCGACTGACCAAGCGGGAGCAGTGAACGGTACATTTAGCTCGGCTCCCACATGGCTCGACACGGACGGAGATTTGACTACTGGTGTGGGGAGCGCCTTTGTCTCAACTCTGGAAGGTGGTGCCGACATCAAAGGCACGCCGAAGCCAGTAGCGCTGGGGCGTGTGTCACGCATAGGCCCGGTCTTGGTCGACGGGTTCTTCATGATCTATCAATACAGCGACCCGGTGCTGGGGCCGACTGAGTCGATTGATGAAGTCTACTCTGGCGGGCTCGAGCTGACTCTGACCACTGACTACACTGCGGACAAGACCAACAACACGATCACGCTGGTAGCTGCATCAGTTCAGCCGGTGACCATGAACGTTCGCGGCCTGATAGAAGGCGGCGCGGCGTCCTGGGCTCGATTCCCTGGCGAGATTGTGTCTTTTGCGTGGCGCATCCTGGCCGGCATCGGGTTAGTTGACACGGACGCGATCACCGCCTACGACAAGCTGCTCCACCCTTTCGAGGCCGGCATCTACATCACTTCGCAAACGCTAGACGAGCTCAACCAGTTCATGCTGGCACCGGACGGTTTCGCGTACCGTGGGACCGACGACAAAATGACACTCGGCAGTCGTATCGACCCGACTACGGCGACGGCAGATAAGACCTACGAAGCTGAGGACATAGAGAAGATCGAGCCTGTAGAAATCCCACCGCCTACGTGGCAGCACCATATCGGCTTTGACCGAACTTGGTACGTGCACGACACGTTCCTTGGTGCAGCCGATGAGGACGTGAAGAGGGCACACACCCAGGAGTATCGCTACGTGGTCGAGCCGAGAGAAGAGATCCTGACCGATCACGCGGACGCCATACCACGCATCTACTTGACGCCCTACCACCGTAGGCAGGATGCTGCGTTGTTGGTTCAGCGGATGTTCGCCTTGGATGGTGTGGCGCGTCGGGGCTGGCGCGTCACTTTGGCCGCTCAGCATTGGAGCGCCGGCATGTCTGATATTGCAGCAATCGGAAGCTACAACCGCTACGACGTGGCCGGGAAGCAGTTTTTCGTTGCAGGACCACAGTACGGAATGACTCAGGGCATGGCTACTAGCGTGCTCACTCTTTGGGGGTAAACGTGAGAAATCTGACCATCGCAGCGCTCGCACTTATTCTGTTCGTTGTCGTTGCTGCGCCTCGTCCGTTTGGCAGGACGCCATGCCCTGACCCGCCGCCGCCTGCTGCGAACGATGTCTATCAAGCGGTGAGTATGCCCCGCAGTTCTATTAATGCCGCCACGGCTACTCTCCACTCTTCGGGCCGTTTCATCGCAATGGTGCCGGACGACTCACAACCCGGCTGCTATATTCTGACCTATTACCAGAACTTCTAAGGGAAAATCACCTTGCTCATTGTCGAAGAAGATTTCGCCGTAGCTGCTACAGCGATCGCGTCGGCTACTCCGTTCAACGCCTCGATGCCGGGGAGTCGTTTGCGCGAACTCCAGGTGTCGAGGCGATCTAGGGTTACGACGATCTCGGACACGCCGCGCTACGACCTCAGTCTGGCCGGCACCCCGGCGGGGAGTATCATTGCGGACTATAACGTGGTGGCTGTTGTCGGATATGACGGCGCACCACATCGCAACATGTTTCGGTACGCAACACGATGGGGGCTCGACGCCTCTTGGGTAAGGTCTGGCTTTCTTGTAGGGAGTAACTTCGTGGCACCTCCCGCCACCGTATCCTTCCGACCCTGGCTGGCAACAGCCGTGGCTGGCGGGAATCACGTTGAACAAACAATGACCTCGAAGCCTGGGAAGGGTGGCTCTGGGTCTGCCGCGCTGTCCCTGGCTGTCGGGATTCCGATTCGGCAAGTGTCAACAGGTGGCGATGGTGATCTGAGAATTCAGGCTTCGGATAATGCAAGCGGGGCGAATTTCGTCGCGGCCGACTTCGACTTGTCTGCCGGCGCCGTTACAGCGACATCGGACGGCGGCACGTACACCATCGACGGCACGGAGATCGAGGATCTCGGAGCAGGCTGGTATCTGTGCTGGGCTCTCTTCACATGCAGCACTGAGGATCAGATTAAATGGCGATTTGCCGCGGTGACTCCTGGCGGATCGACTACGATGGTGGGCGATGAAATCTACGACGTAGGGCCTCCGGTATGCATGCTGCAAAGCGCCACGCGACTTTCCAGCGAGTACCCCATCACGTCGGGCGAGGGCACCGGCCCGATGTTTCAGGTGCGCCTCGACTATAGCTCCATAACCGGATCATCGACCGACTCGGGATGGATGCACGCTGTTGCACGCAACAAGCTGCGCGGTTTCTCGCGCTATGCCTTCGTCCACACCTACACGACTAATCGCGCAGAAGACCAGATTAGAGTTGAGCTCTGGGATCCTGACAACGCGCTGACGTGGATCGAGGCCGGCCGGTTGATCGTGGGTCGGTCGGTTGATCTTGGGTCCGTGCACGCGGCCCGCTACGCCTTGGGGGCTGAGGAGACTGGCGGCGAACAAGAGGCAGACGGTGGGCAGATTTATAGGCCACAGCGCACTGTGAGGCGTCGTCAGCAAATCCGTCTACAGCACATGACCGAGGCTCAGGCGTTCGATAGTATCCACAGAATTCAACGGGTCCAGGGTCGATCGCGCCAGATCCTGGTGATTGGTGACGAAGACAGCGCCAAGTATCTGCAGGAATACATGATCTACGGATTCATCGACTCCATCGAACCGATGCCCTCGGAAGTTCAGGACTCGAGCGGCAATCCGCTTTGGGAATGGAGCTTCACCATCAGGGAGACGCCGTGATCGTCAGACGAAAGGAAGGGTGCGTGCTGCTAGACTCAGAGCTGGCGGTGGTCTGTGGCCCGTACCAGTCTCGGAGCGAGCTGATCAAGAGGCGCAAAGCACAGATACTCAAAGAACACCGCAAGGCTTCGGCCAGTAAAAGGAGATCCGAATGAGCAGTGCACAGTTACTTACAGCAACGATAGCATCGTCAGGGACTGTCTCGACGGTGGTCGACCTTTCGCAGTTCTCATGGCTTGCGCTCGAGATGCCGGCCTCGCTAGACAGTACTGCGATGACCTTTCAAGCGGCGTCAGGTGCCGGCGGGGTTGAAGCCTACAAAGCGGTCACCGGAGTTTCTGTAACCGTGGCAGCCAACGAGATCGCCAGCCTGACAGGGACTCAAATGGCCAGTCTGGTGGCTCTCGGGAAAGTCAAGCTGGTGGCCGGGACCACGGAGACCGCTGAGCGGTCGATTACGATCATCGCGAGGGCGTAGTGGACACGACAGACCTACTACTACTCATAGGCAGCGGCGAGGGTGTTCCCGCCGGCGCTCTACTCGACACTCCTGCCCTAGACCCGATCAAAGACACAAATGGTAATATCATCTTGGAGGCCCCCTGATGGCTATTCTCAATGCAGCAAATTACCCCGCACCCTCTGCTC
>Ga0255048_10001343_pt1 | contig 17189 bp, 19 predicted proteins | sample JV7_2_2_MG_FD_183619 | JGI IMG/M metagenome (GOLD analysis project Ga0255048, IMG submission 183619) | Seawater microbial communities from Jervis Inlet, British Columbia, Canada - JV7_2_2 | ecosystem: Environmental > Aquatic > Marine > Inlet | place: Canada: British Columbia | collected 2016-10-06
GCACCAGCGGAGGCGGGGTGCTCAACCTCAGCGGTGATGTGACTTGAGGAGGTCGTAGAGACCGAGGGTCTGCATCATCTCTGCCTCCCGCTCTAGGGCCTGAGGGGCGATGGGGATTCCGGTGCCCTCGGCGACCCGGTTCATCATTTCGAAGTTGCCGATCACCGCAGCGGCGTCGACAAATCCTTCGGCACCGAGTTCATCGATGGCGTCATGTTTTGCCTTTTCTCGAGCCGACTCGTCTCCCAGAAGGTTGGCGTCAACCAACCCGACCAGCGCTCGCGCGCCGGGTACCCCGGCATGTATCGACGGGTCGGCAACAGCCCTCAGATCAAGTCGATATCCGTAAGCCTCGGCGCTCCACCGGAGCATCCCCGCGTGTGAGAACACTCAGTAGAAGCACTCGTTGATCAGCGACGTTCGTGCCGCGACCAACTCCATCTGAGGACGATGCAGACCGGGGGAGCGGTTGAACTGGGGATCACCCATCTCCTCTGGAGTCATGTACAGCGGGCCGTGGATCTCCATGAGAGCCCACCCTTCGGCTGGAACGAGATCAAGGGAGAAGGGAATCGACCCTGGCGGCATGGGCACGTGCCCGCTGCGTCGCTTCAAACCGGTCTGAATCTCCCCGGTTGCCGATCCTGGGCCCGGTTGGGGCAATGGTGGCTTTGCCATCCCAAGGACCGTGTGAAAGCCGTCGACAGCCGAAAGACGGGAGACGAGTCCGATCGTTTCAACAGTCTTCGGGTCTCCCACCGTGTCGGCTGCAGCCCGAACATCAGACTCGCCGACAGATGCCGGATCGTCGTAGAGATGGCGGGCGAACTTTGCGAGCGCGTTATCTGCGCCACCGCTTCTCGCGGCCACGGCGATCCCGACTCTTTGCTCGCCGCTCATTGAGCCGCCCGGGCCGGCGAGGTGTCGCCATTCGGCGTCGAAGGCGCGTTCGAGGTCACTTCTCACCATCACCGGGGCATCAGTGAAATCGAACATCAGCTTCGGTAACCCTAGGAGAGGGCTGCTAATTTCGAAGACCGGATGACTCTCTCGAGGCCCTCGGTTCTCTTTCTCTGCGTGCACAATGCCGGCCGGTCCCAAATGGCGGCGGGATTCTTGAGAGCCCGTTCCGATGGCGGGGTCGAGGTTCTCTCCGCCGGATCCGATCCCGCAGATTCTGTCAACCCGTCGGCTGTCGCTGTCATGGCTGAGAAGGGAATTGACATCGGCAACGATGGTCCGCAGCGCTGGACCGACGAGATGATCCGGGGCGTGGATGTGGTTGTGACTATGGGCTGCGGAGACGAGTGCCCGATCTTCTCTGGCGTCCGCTATTTGGATTGGGATCTAGACGACCCGAGCGGCAAGTCGATCGACGAGGTGCGGCCGATTCGGGATGCCATCGAACGGCGTGTCCTCCATCTCATTTCCGAACTGATCCCCGGCGTCTAGTCGCCGGGCGGCGTCTAGTCGCCGCCGGCAGCCAGATCGCCGCGTCGGCTGAACCAGTCGTAGATGTCATTTACCGAGTCCTGCACCGGGCGGGCACTGTGGGCGAGCTCACCGGCCGCCTTCCTCCCTGAGACCGGAGGGCTGAACCGGAGGGCATGGAGGGCGTCGGAGCTGTACCACAGGGGATTGCCCGATTTTCGCCCGAAGAGGTTGCCCATCGGGCTCCACGCCCGGGCGACCCACATCGGCACCTTTGGCGCGGTTACTTGCACGCCTGAGGCCTTCGCCGCCATGTCTGCAAGTTGTTGGAGAGTGGCATGGTGGCCGGGCAGGATGTAGTTCTCTCCTGTAACCCCGTGTCTTTCCGCTGAAAGCAAAGAAGCGGCGACATCCCTGACGTCTACCCAGTCGAACCCGCCGTCGAGAAGCGCGGGCAGGCGATTGGCGAACAAGGCAGTGAACACCAGCCCCATCCGGGACGGCGCAAAGTCCAGCGGCCCGATCACACCGGTCGGGTTGACGATCACGGCGTCGAGGCCATCGTCGATTGCGACACGGAGCTGCTCCTCCCCGGCGGCCTTGGAACGGTCGTAAACAGGCCGGCTCTTGCTCACGGTCTTCGGGCTGGTCTCAGCGACTTCGGTGACGTCGGCCTCCAGGTCGTAGGCGTGAATCGAACTGCAGTGAACAACCCGCCGAACATTCGCGGAGAGCGCTGCTCGGGCGACATTGCCGACTCCGTCGACGTTGAGACTCCAAACCTGGTCGGCAGGCTCGCCGGCAACCGAGATCATTGCCGCGAGGTGGTAGATGACATCTACGTTCGAGAAGGCGCGATCGAGGGAATCAGTGTTGAGGATGTCGGCTTGGGTGAACTCGACGTCGAGTCCTTCGAGGGTCGGTCCGCGGTGAAGGTCGATCGCCCTGACCACGCGGCCTTCGGCGAGGAGGGCCCGGACAACGGTGCCGCCGATGTATCCGGATGCTCCTGTTACTGCCGTGATCATCGGAGGAGTCTTTCAGAGTGCGGCAAGCGCCGCGATGACCCGGTCGACCTCGGCGGTCGTGTTGTAGTGAACGAATCCGATGCGGACCAGACCACCGCTGTCGAGGACTCCGAGTCGTTCCATCACATTTACCGCGTAGTAGTGACCCGCCCACACGTACAGATTCTTGGCGGTCAGGTGTCTGGCAACGTCGCCCGAGTGGTGACCTTCTACTGCAATCGCAAAGGTGGCGACGCGTGACTCATCGGCGGCCGGGACGCCGTAGAGGGCCACTTTCTCCAACTTGTTCACCCCTTCGATGAACAGTGTCGACAGACCGCGCTCGTAGGCAGAAATCCGCTCGTAGGCACCTGTGAGGGCGTCCCTGCGGGTATCGGCAGGGAGGCCAAGGCCTGCCAGATAGTCAATCGCGGCAGTGACACCCGCCATCGACTCGAAGCTCTGTGTGCCCGTTTCCCACTTGCCAGGGGGGTCCGATGGTGCCGGTCGCACCTTGTACGCATCAAGTCCGGCCATGTGCTCTAACTTCCCGAAGAGAATCCCGGTGTGCGGTCCGAAGAACTTGTAGGCCGATGCGACCAGGAAGTCACAGCCGAGCTCCTCCACGTCGATTCGAAGATGCGGCCCGGCATGGACGGCGTCCACATAGACGAGCGCTCCTACCTCATGTGCGGCTCTGCTGATCGCGGCAACGTCCACCACCGAGCCCAGAGAGTTGGACGCAAGGCAGACCGCGACCAGGCGCACCTTGTTGTCGAGGAGGTCGGCCACCGAAGAAGCGTCGAGCACGCCGGTTGTCGGATCAAACTCGGCGACGCGGACTTCGACTCCGCGTTCTTCAGCGGCACGAGCCCAGGGTGTGAAGTTGGCGTCATGATCGAGACTGGTGAGCACGATGGTGTCGCCCGGTTCCCAGGTGAGGGCCAGAGCCCGGCTGATGGCAAAAGTGATGCTGGTCATGTTCTGACCGAACGACACCTCGTTTGAGTCGGCGTTGAAGAAGTCGGCCATGGCGTGGCGGGCGGCATCGGTGATGTTGTCGGCGGCGATCGAGGCACCGAAGCTACCTCCGAGATTGCTCACCCCGTCACGAAGGACCGACCCCATTGCGTCGATGACCGTCTGTGGCACCTGGGTCCCACCGGGGCCGTCGAGGTAGGCGACCTGGCGGCCTCCCTCTTCTCGATCGAGAGCGGGGAAGCCAGAACGGATGGAGGCCACGTCGAATGTGAGAGCAGAGCGGCTCATGTCCGAGACGTTAGGACCAATAGACGGGGTTAGGATCGCTCCTCATCCTGGATCAGGGAATGCTTAGTTGCTGAAGATCCGTCAGCTTTTCAAACGGGACACTCTGAAAGAAGACGCCGTGGCCGGTCTCGTCCTCGGTGTCGAAAGCGTGCCGGATGGTCTTGCCGGCGGGTTGCTTGCCGGGGTCAACCCGGTGTTTGGCCTATACGCCTACATGACGGGGACGTTCTCGAGCGCCTTCTTCACCAGTTCTTCGTTCATGGCGGTCCAGGCCACCGGTGCAATGGCGATCATCGTTGCCGACGTCACGGTGATCCACACCGCCGAGGATCCCGACCAGGCACTGTTCACGCTGGCGATTGTCACCGGTCTGATCATGTTGTTGGCTGGTCTGTTCAAACTCGGCTCGATCCTTCGTTGGGTTTCCAACGCGGTGATGGTCGGGTTCATCAACGCCGTCGGCGTCAACATCATCCTCGGCCAGCTGGACAACTTCTCGGGGTATGAGGCCGAGGGTGCGAATCGGGTGGTTCGTGCCTTTGATCTTCTACTCAACCTGGGCCAGGCCCACTGGGCGACCATGGCCATTGGGGTGGGGACGATCGCGCTCATTGTCCTGTTGGAGCGGACCAGGCTCGGTCCCCTCGGAATGGTGGTGGCGGTGATAATCGGTTCCGGAATTGCCTTCTTCGTCGATGGGGTAGCCGTCTTGAATGACATCGCGGACATTCCCTCGTCCCTGCCACTGCCCGTGCTCCCCGATCTTTCGCTCGTCCCCGCCCTCCTGATTCCGGGTCTATCTCTGGCGTTTGTCGGTCTCGTTCAGGGTGCCGGCATCTCGGCCAACTTCCCCAACCCCGACGGGTCCTACCCCGACGTCTCCGAGGACTTCGTTGGCCAGGGCGTGGGCAACATTGCCGCCGGGTTCTTTCAGGGAATGCCGGTTGGCGGTTCGATGTCGGCCAGTTCTTTGGTCAAGAACGCCGGTGCACGATCCAGGACCGCACTGGTTATCGCCGGGCTCGTGATGGCCATCGTCATCCTCGTGTTTGGGAAAGCCGTGGGCTACATCGCCATGCCCGCCCTGGCCGGTCTGCTCATGCTGGTCGGGTATCGCACTGTGAAACCCGACGACATCAAGGCCGTGTGGAAGACCGGAGCGATGCAGGCCACCGTCATGAGTGTCACATTCGTCTTGACGATGCTGATCCCTCTTCAGAACGCAGTGCTCGTCGGAGTCGGGATCTCCTTGATCCTCTTCGTCATCCGCCAGTCGAACGACGTCACCATCAAGCGTTGGATGATCCCCGAGCCAGGGGTGATGATCGAGGTTGATCCCCCGGAGACGGTGCCACCCAACGAAGCGGTTGTCCTCCAGCCCTATGGAAGCCTCTTCTTCGCGGCCGCACCTGCGTTCGAGGAGAAACTGCCCGAGGTCACACCCGAATCACGAAACTCAATCGTGATTCTCCGGCTCCGGGGACGAAGCGACGTGGGCACCACTTTCATGGACGTTCTCGAGAAGTACGCCGAGTCTCTGAGAGATGTCGAAAGCAGGTTGATGATCGTCTCTGCAAGCGATCGGATACAGGAGCAGCTCGAGGTCACCGGAGTCACTGCGGTCGTGGGAGAAGAGAGCCTCTACGCGTCCGATGAACGAGTTGGAGCGACACTGGGGCGCGCGTTTGAGGACGCGACACAATGGATCGACTCAAACCGGGAAGGGTCCGCCGAGTAGGAGAGTCCGTGATGGAGCAGAAGGCCAGCCCAGAATCTGACCAGATGTCGGTCGCCCGATTCTTTGACACCCGCGCCGCCTACATGATGTTCACCACCACGACCAACGAGAAGGTGGTGGTCGCTGGTCGGATTGGCGATGAGCTCCCTCAGGTTCACCCGGGGGAGCGGGCATTGCGCGTGTTCGACGCCGGCATGGGAGACGCAACAGTTTTGAGTCGGCTGATGCGGCGTCTCCATCAGCAATTCCCCCATATTCCCTGGCTCATTGTCGGCAAGGAGATAAGTCTCGAAGACCTCCGACTCGCCCTTGACAAGCTTCCCGACCGGTTCTTCGAGCATCCCGAGATGGTGTTTGTCGTGACCAACATGTACTCGCGGGAGGCCCCGACCCTGACACCGGCCACGGAGCAAGCGAGAGAGGATCTCGTGTGGCGGGAGACGGCGCTCGATGGCTCGACTGCACACGACTTCGCCGAGCAGATCCACGGCCTCTTTTCGGAGCTGGCCCACGATTGGGAGGTGCACACGAGCCCTAAGACGGGCAACCCTCTCTATGTACGGCCGTCGGCCCTCGTGCTCTATCGCAAGGACCATGAGTTCCTGCTGAAGTCGATCATCCCCCAGCCGGGGGGCAGTGAAGGCAAGTACGACCTGGTCCTGGCCGCCCAGCCCTACCGTTCCCGGACCACAGCCGAGCGCAAGGTGCGGACGGTGTTGGTCCCTCTGGCCAGGGCACTGGCGCCCGGTGGCCGACTGGTGGCCATTCACTCCCACGGCCAGGACGCCGGGCTGGAGATCATCCGGGGTGTGTGGCCTGATGAGGAGCCCTTCCCGACCGGCCGGGCCGAGTTGTTGGCGGAAGCGAACCGTCAACTCGACCAGCCCGACGACGCCGGACTTGTCTTCTCCGACCTCAGCGACGAAGAGGCCATCCTCCGCTACGAGTTGCACGCCATGCCGTCGGAGATTCAAGAGCACATCGGCACGTCGCTCCTTTTGGCTGCGTGGAACGCGGCGGCCTACGTGGCACAGATCGAGGAGGCCCGGCTCTCGGAGGCGATGTCGTCGGGTGCATACATCGAGCCAACCCGGGACGTGATTCAGCGCCACGGAGGTGTCTGGTTCAACGACGAGGCTTATGTCATCTCCCGGGAGCTGACCTGATCTATCCGGCTGCTCGGTCGCGTCCTAGGATCAGGTGAATGAGAGAGAATCTGATGTCGAGCAGAAGGCTCATCACGTTGGCCGTGGTTCTTGTCCTCGGTGCCTGTGGCGGTAGTGGTGGCGATGACGATGTTCTCGGTTTGGGAGATCGGAATCTCGACCGCTGCTCTCTGATCACCGCAGGCGAAGCCGAACAGTGGATCGGTGCCCCGATAAGCGACCCCGCACCCTCCGAGGGCTTCGATGGAGAGCCTGACCCGGTCACCTGTTTCTACGAGAACCCGGACACGCTCGCGAGCATCCTCGTCCAGGTCTACGACGGTGAGGTCTTCTTCGCCGAAGAGGGAAGCGGAGCTCGCACCGGCGAAACCATCGAAGGGCTCGGCGAAGACGCATTTATGGACAACGGAGCTGTCAGGTTCCTCCAGAACGGGTGGTCGGCGAGCGTGGCTCGTATCTTCGGCCCCATTCCCGACGAAGACATCCTCGAGGCCGCAGAAATCATGTCGTCTCGTCTCCCCTGAGCCGGCGGACCAGCCGTAATTGAGACGGAAACCGTCGCCGTGTGCAGTCCGGCTGCACACGGAGTGTCGGGTTTCGAACCCAATTAGGGGAGGATTGCGGATGCCACCTCCGCCTGGGGTTGGTATGTGGACAGTAGGTGAAGTAGGTCCTCGGTAGCCCGGGTCACGTCCTGCTCGGCATCGGGATGGTGGCCCTCGACCGTGATCAGCGCTTCAAGTGTTCCGGCCCGAGCGGCGCTCTGGTCGCTCTGTCGCCAACACCAGCGACGGGCACTGACCAGGCGGGCGTCGTCGACGAATACCACCTCGCCCGGTTCGGGATGTGACGGTGTTTCCCCGCCGAGATCGGTGAAGTGCTCGTCTCCGACGGCAAAGCGGACCTCCGTGGTCCCGGTGACGATCCTCTGGTCGAACACCGCCACCGGCAGGGCGTAACGGATGCTCACCAGATTGGCCAGATCCACCAGCGGGTTGATCGATGGGATGGTGCCCTGCTTGGTGAGCCGCCGCAGCAGGGATTCTGCTGCGTTTCGATACTGGGTTGGCTTGACCCCAAACGCGCTGAACGTGCGACGCCATGCCGCCAAACTTGGAATCTCAGAAAGTGGGGTATCCCCAATTCGGTCCCCGACCACTTGCTGCTCGGTCTGATAGGCGCTTGACAGATCAGGATGCATGACGGAATTGACGAGACCGGTGGCGTGAACCACACCGCCACGAGTCGTCGGAAACCTCTCGAGGATCTCGTCCGAATAACCGAAACTGGCCATGACCGCAGTCTGGCATGACCTTCCGGAAGGGTTCACGACTATCGTCGTTGCCCTCGCCAGACGGAGGTTGAATGATGATCCTGAGCCTTGCCCACGCTCCGGTTGAGGATGCAAGTCGAGACAATCTTTTCGGAGCCTGGTCTGATCTGGTTGTCGGTGATCGACCGAATGGGCTTATCGACTGCTATCTCCTCGAGGACGAAGGCGTGGTGCAGGTGGCGGCGATCTGGGAGAGCGTCGAAGCTCACGATCGAGCCATCGGGGAGGAGCGGACGCACCCGGCATTCGTCGTCTTTGAAGCTTCAGGGCTTGATCCGACTCATTCGGTTTTCAGCATCGTTGGACGTCTCGGCAACTAGCCAAGGGCCGCCGGGTCGACCGACTGTCCTGAATCCGACAATTGTCGGCTCACCTGGTGGACCGCTGTGTTGGGACCGATATGCGGCGTATCGTCCCGACCACTCTGATTGCCTCGGTCGCGGGGCTCATACTGCTCGTCGGCCTGATCGACTCGATCGTGGACGGCGCGTGGGACCACTTCGCAACTTTCGCGCTCGGTTTGATCCTCGTGGGGATCATCCTGAGTCGTTCCACCCGCAAACGTTCCACGGTGACGATCCGCCAGGATCTCAACGGCTGGATTGCCGACCACAGCAACCGAACCGGGGAGTCTTACGACGTGACAATCGATCGGGCGGTTGCCTCCTATCGCCGTCGGGTCAATCCGGCTGAAGGACACACCGCGGTTCTGGGCGGACCTCCGCAGCAGGGTCGGGAACCCCACACCGCCGCGCCCCAAAAACAGGAGGACTCGGACGATGATTCGTCCGGCGGGGTAACGGTTCTGCTCTCAGGTGAGGGCATCAGCACAGCTGTCGCCGGTGGCAAAGGATCGGCCCTCGACCGTCTCGTCGCTGCCGGAGCGCCGGTTCCGGCAACGGGGATTATCACGACGGCCGCTTACCGCCGCTTCATCGGAGACTCAGGTCTCGTCGACTACATCGACGCCATGGTTTCTCGCGGCGCACCAGAGCCTGCCGAGTTCGCCGCGATCACCGAAGCGGTCGACAACGCGTTTCTGTCTGCTCCGATGCCCGCCGATGTCGAACAATCGATCCTGACACTCGCCCACGAGGTCAAAGGGAACGGGCACCGCCTTGCCGTCCGCTCGTCGGCCACCGCCGAAGACCAGGATGCAGCCTCTTTTGCGGGCCAATACTCCAGCTTCCTCGAACTCGAGGAGGACGATGCCATTCTCGAAGCGGTGCGGCTCGTGTGGGCGTCGCTGTGGCATCCCGCTCCCATGGCCTATCGGGAGCATCGCGCCATCTCCCATGACACCGCCATGGCAGTCGTAGTGATGCGTCTTGTGGAGGCCACCCACGCCGGTGTCCTCTTCACGGTCGATCCCGGGGGCGAGGAGGATCACCTGCGGATCGAGTACGTGCATGGTCTGGCCGAAGGCCTCGTGTCGGGTACCGAGACCCCAGAGGTGCGGGTGCTGGCCCGAACGGATCCGCCGCTACACGACGCTGACGGTCCGCCACTGGCCGATCTGATAAAGCTCGCTCTCGACATAGAGGACAAGTTTGGGCTTCCCCAGGACATCGAGTGGGCATTCGACGGTCATGAGTTGTTGCTGGTTCAGGCTCGGCCGATCACCACTCAGGCCGATCGCAATCCCGATGACGATGGCTTCGATTCCCCTGTCGTTGAGGGCTATTCATACACGTCGGCAGGTATTGGCGAGATGCTTCCCGGTGTGTTGCCCCCACTCCTGTGGTCCATCGACGGCCCTCTCATCGAGGAAGGCTTCCTCCAGCTGTTCTCACAATTGGGTGCTCTTCCACCCGGAGAAGAGTTGCCCCCTGTTGTCGGGCGCTTCAGAGGCAGGGCAGCGCTCAACCTCGACCTGTTGAAAGCCGCGGCCGAGACCATGCCGGGTGGAACCGCCGCCGAGATGGAGAGGCAGTACTTCGGTGAAGTCGTCTCCGCCGATCTCGAAGAGGTTGACCTCTCCACCGGCTTTCTGAGCACCGTCCGGGAACTGCCCTCCGCGGCCAAAGCACTGAACATGCGCCGCCATCTCGGTAGCGACGCCGCTGTTGTTATCGAGGTTGTGGAGCGGCTGATCGGTCTCGGCATTGACCCTGAAGAACTCAATCAAGCCCACCTTCTCGCCTACTGGCGTCGTCTCCGCGCCCTCGCCGAGAGGGTTGTGGCTACCCAGGTGGCGGTCGCTGCCTCAGCGGCCGCCGCCTACAGAGGTCTTGAAATGTTCCTCGAGCCTCATGTCGGCACCGATGCAGCAACGCTCACCCAGCGCCTGACCGCGGGAGGGATCGAAGCTTGCGGGCTCAGGACGTCGCTCGATGTCTGCGATCTGGTTGTCGACGGGCTGCAGGTGCCCGAGATTCGCGCCGCCCTCGAAACGCAGGACGCCGACGATATGCGCCGCCTGCTCGGGTCCACCGCCGAGGGCCAGGATTTCATCCAACGTTTCCGGGCCCGACTCGATCAGTCGGGATCGGCCGGCGTTTTCGGGGGGCCGACCTGGGGTGAAGACGAGGCCGGCGCCTGGAACGTGCTGCGGCAGGCTGCGGTGGTCGAACTACGGGCGGGCAGGCCGGAGATGGCTCCCGATCGCGCAGAGGTACTCCAGGAGGTGCTCGACCGGATCAGCGGCACCACCAAGTGGAAGGTGACGCGGATCATGACCGGTCAGATTGTCGACGTCCGCGCGCGAATGCTGAGTCGCCTCGTAGACGAGTCGGTTCACTTCCTTCAGCTTCGCGAGGAGACCAAGCTCGCAGTACTGCGACTCGGTGGCGAGGCGCGGCGCACGATTCGCGCAATGAGCCAGGGGCTCGTCGATCGGGGAGTAATCGCCACAGTCGAAGACGCAGAATTGCTTGATGTCGAAGAGCTCGAAGTGGTTTTCGCAGGTGCCGATGTTGACCGTGCCGTGCTCGATCGACGCAGCCGGTCGCTGGCAACGGCACGTCTGGTTGGTCCGCTGCCCCGCATTTTCTCGGGCCGGCCCGAGCGAGTTAAAGCAGCGAAGATCGAAGCCGGCAAGTCTGTCCGTGGCTGGGCGGCGAGCCCGGGAATACACAAGGGCCGTGTCCGGGTGGTCAGCGAAGTCGCCGAGGCCAACCTCGAGCCCGGCGACGTGCTCGTGGCCCGGGCCACCGACCCGTCATGGACCCCCATTTTCCTCACCGCCGGCGCCCTCATCGTCGAGGAGGGCGGGCCGCTGTCCCACGCTGCCATCGTTGCCCGTGAGCTGGGTTTGCCGGCCGTGCTCAATGTTGCCGGCGCCACCGATCTGTTCATCGACGGCGAAGAGATCACCGTTGACGGTTCTGAAGGCGTTGTGTTGTTGCATCGCGACGATCCAGCAGAATTGAAGGAGGATGCGGTCGCATGATGCCGCTTCCCCGCCATACGACATGGATCGACGACACCGAGAAGGGCACCAACGTCTTCGTGCCCGGCATCATGGGTGCGGGGGTGCTCCTGTCACTCGGCATCGTCATTGCCGACTTCGTCAACAAGCTCCGCGGTGATGAGGGAGCACGACGACAACGCGAACTGGTCGCCTCCTATGTCACCGGGGACGTGCTGCGCTCCATTCACCGCGAAGAGGAGATCCCCTTTGAGGTCGGCCTGCGCAGCCGCCGCACATACTTCCTCCTCGCCTTCTTCTTCGTCGGCCTCGGTATCTACGGCTTCATCGGCTCATTCTGGAACTACATCAACCCGATCGATGACGGCTGGGTTGAGGACATTGGCTGGGTGTTTTCGGTGTCCCTCATCGCTGTGACCGGGCTCTTGAGCATCGGGTTCGTGCTGCTCTGGATCGTGTTCCGTTATCCCGACATTCCAGCATGGGCGCGGCCGTTCATTGCCCGCACGGCGATCGGCTCCGCTCCCGACCCGGACTGAGCACCGGGCTGGCTGGTCAGGACACCGGGCCTTCGCCCGGGTGCATTCGACAGGTGTGATTCGGGGCGGCTCTCCATGTCCGCCGCGCCAGAAACTCGGCAAGGAGGAGGAGTGCTGCACCGATCACGAAGCTGGCTGCCACGTCTGAGGGCCAGTGCGCACCCAGATTCACCCTGCTGAATGCCACGACTGCGACTCCAGCGAACATCGTGCCCACCGCGACACGGAACAGCCAACGGTGGTTCGACAGGATCCAGGTGACGGGAGGGAGCAGGCCAAGCATGGCAACAGCCACGATGACATGACCGCTCGGATAAGAGGAGAGGCCGGTGCTGACGAGGGTGCCAGGGGGCCGGGGCCGATCCACGATCAGCTTCAGCGCGAAATCGACAACCATCGCACTGGCCAGGACGACGGGCAGCGTGAAGGCGAAAGACGGACACCGCCTCCACAGGGCCGCTGCGAACACCAGGACCAGAGGGATCCAGAGGTAGGTCGACCCGATTTCAGTCGCGGTGGCGAAAAAGTCATGAGCGCCTAGGGCCCGGGCCCACTTGGAGGTCGGTTTGTCGACACCGGCCAGCCATGACGGATTTATCGCCACCAATACGCCCAGGGCCACAGCGGCGCCGACCACGGCAACGACGACGGACGGACGACGGAGCAGCACGGTGGATGGGACCGGCAGGTCGTCGTGAAGTGCCGGTGGTTGGGTGGTCAAATTTCTTGCATCCCGGGAGCGTTGTCTCAGATTGAACCACGGCACAGGGTCCCGATTCTGCGCAATGACGCCCCGGCGACAGTTGGCGAGCGTGACACTCCTGATACGCCGCTGATAGCTTGCTTTCGATGAATCGTGCAATGCAGTGGGCCGGGGAACACCCAATAGGCGCCGCGTTCATTGCCATTGTGTCCCTAATCCTCATAGGGGTTCTTCTCAGCAGCCTTGGTTCCGATGTCCCCTCTGACGAAGTTGTGCTGACATCGATTGCGACAGGTTCCGCCACACCCGAACAGACCGAGGCGACCGCCACGTCGGATGAGGGTCGTCTCGACGTGCCTCAGTTGGAGTGCAATCCGCTGATCACCCTCGAGGAGGTAGACGTTGCCCTCGACGTTGTCGGGGAGAACGCCGGGATCGTCCGCTACACGGGCGGCGAGGCTTGCAACGAAGCATTGGGGGATAGATGGTGTCCGGCAAGCTTGAAACGCAATGGGATGTGAAGTATGTGGGCACTGATCCAGCAGGTCGGTTCCTCTATGAGATGACTCAGGACTTTGACTACAAGAAGGCTGTCTTCGAGGGCGGCACTTACTGGCTCGAATACCGGGCCGAAGACGACTGGGAATACGTTTGGGATGGTTCAGGCGACTACTTCGATGCCGTTACGGTCACTGAGTTCGAAGGGTTGGTTGTCTTGATCGATCCGTCAATGCCCGTCGGACCGGGGAACATCGAGCCAATCGACGCATACGTCAACATGGGCTTCTTCCTGTACGACGATGAGACAGGGGACCTGGTCGACTCGATTCACATCGAAGGCAACTTCACTCCCGGAGGTGAAGGCCCGACTATCGATCCGGACAGCACCTGCAGCGGCTGAGACAACACATGACAGACGCAGAGGTTCGTTCCTAAGGACCTCTGCGTCGATGAACCACTGACCTCATCGATTCAAGGCAAGTCGGTGTGTTGACGTCCTCCCGGGCCTCAGCGTCCCCGGCAGTCGACGCAACGACTACCGATGAGCGCCATCGTTGCTGTTCCGCCTTCTCCGAGCATTTCTTCGATGCGATTCAGCATGGCGACCGGGGCGACAGGCTTTCCGCACAGTTCGCAGAGCGGCGTCGGCTCGTGTCGGACCTCCCGGCGTCCGATGGCCAGGTCGGCGGGATCGAAGCCCCTGGCCAGAGATATGGCGTCTTGGGCAATCTCGGGACAGGTCGCAACGCATTGGGCACATGCCACACACGATCGCGGGTCGAAGTCGATGTGCACACCATCGGAATCCAGCCAGGTGTTGAGAGCGCCTGTTGGACAGACCTGGGCGCACATCTGACATGCCGTGCAAGTGGAAGGGTCAATTGAGATGCTCCCCACGTCGGCAGTGTCGAGGGCGCATGCGGCATCCGGTTGGAGCAAGGCCAGGTGTTCGATGACCCGGAGGGTGGATCTCTCGCTCAACCAGGACACCTCACGGTCCGGGTCGAAGGCTGAGATGGTTCCGAAAGCGCCCAGGACGGTGTCGAAGTCGGCAAGCGTTGCCTCGAGCTCTTCGTCATTGTGCAGATTGCAGCCGCCCTCTTGACACGGGACGGCCTCGACGTCGATTGCTCCCATCACAAGTGGTGTCAGTAGCCAGCCCACGGTGAGCATCCCCGTGCATGGGACTTCGACCTGATGCCAGCCGTCCTCGCCGGCGATGATCGAGTCGCGACAGCGGTAGCGAATCCCGATCGGTCCTGGTGACTCATCAATCGCCGCGCGGATCTCGGCTTGGATCGCCTTGGGGTTGGCAGAAGGGTTGACGGTCGCGCCGGTCGGACACGACGTCAGACAGATCCCACATGCGACACATGTGTTCGGGTCATAGCGGACGGACCCGCCTTGCCAGACCAATGCGTCGGTAGGGCACCGGGTGGCGCAGAGCCGGCAGCCTTCGTCGGCGACACAGAGATCCTCAACGATTCTGGGCGCGCCGGTGTATGCGGGAGCACCCAATGACAACAGACCCCGGCGGGTGGTGCGATTAGAAGCCAGCAGCTTTACCTGCTCAGGAGAGGCGCCCGGGTAGTGCGACGTTCTGGCGGCTGTCGCCAGAACCGAAGTCCGCAACGCAGAGGCTTCCGCACTCGCAGCGAGGTCGATGAGGCCGACACCCAGCGGGTCAAACCCCAGTCTGCGCACCACTGCTTGGACGGTACCGACGCTGGCCTCTCGTCGGTGAATCCCGACAATGAGCCGTGTCTCGTCTTCGGGCACATGGGCAACAATGCCTTTGGGCTGCAGGCACAGTTCGGCGACCCCTACAACCCGGACGTCATCGATCTCGAGGTCGTCGAGATGGCCATGGTCGGTACAGGCAACAAGGGTGGTCATGGCAGTGCTCCGGTGCTGAGATCGACCAGCCCGGGGACCAGCTGACGTTCGTGGGCGAGAAACGAGGCCAGCCCACGGGACAAAGAGGTGTAGACGGGGTGACGGTCGACGGAGGCCACCTTGGCGACGAACTCGGGCGCCCAAACCAGCAAGTGCATGTCGAGAAACTCCGATTGATAGGCGAGGACGCGACCAGCCGACCGATCGGTCGAGTCGCCATCAGCGGTGAGTGCGCAGAGACGGGCCATCACGTGAAGCTCGGTCGAAATGTGATCAACCTCACCGCTCGAGACGCTCTTGGGGTTCAACCCAAAACGCAGGTAGGCCCGCTTGAGATCCGACTGCAAAGTTGCCACGTCCCCGGTCCTCGGATTCCCCACGTAGGCGGTTTCAAAGGGTGGGCAGGAAACGCCACCGACGCCGGCCTCGAAGATGGCGACGAACGCTACCGAGAGCTCTGCCAGATCAGCCTGAGCAACCTCGCCTATTGCGTCGGCGATGTCGGGGGCAAAGGAATAGTCGAAGATGTCGAGTGTGTCGAACAGCTCCATCGTGCCGCCGGCGGCCGCGATGAGATCGGGTGTGGGATGAGAGAAGCCCGCCCCGACAAAGCGATAGATGCCCTGCCGGAGCCGGCTCAAGCTCTCGATAGTCACTCTTTCTTGTCCTTGGCGACTTCGTAGTAGATCGCTGCGGAAAATGCTGTGATGACACCTATGACAAAGATCAACGGTGACCACTCAATACGGGGGTTTGAGCACTCCACTCCGTTGGCGCACCAGGGGGCCGCACCGAAGAAGTAGGCGAAGACCATCAAGCCAACACCTATGACGATCATCACGGTGGTCACGATTCCTCGTCTGGTCATGCCGTCACCTCCTCGTGTTCTGCGGGTTGCTTCTCTTCCAGTTCGATGATCGGGAACACCTTCATGAACAACGCGATCATGAGCGCACCAAGCGAGAACAGCCCCAGGACCACCGCGTATTCGACCCACGTCGGGCTGTAACTCCCGATCTCATAGGGCAGCAGCTGACCGTGTGTCTGTGAGGGGACGACGATGAGGTATCTCTTCCCGATCGCCCCCAGATTGACCAGGACTCCAGCAGTAACCAGCCAGCCGATCTTCCAGGACCGTGTTATTGCCATCCACACCAGCATGCCCAGCGGTACAACCAGAGCAGCGACGGACCCCCAGAACATCCAGGCGTACTCGCCGCTGAGGAGGGCCTCGCTGATCTCCTGCTCGGCAACGCTTGGCTGATAGAGGAGAGTCAGTATCTCGACCACGACGAAGTAGAGATATGCGAACAGCGCCAGCATCAGGAAGTTTCCCAGCCACGAAAAGGCCCCAATACGGATCCGGTCCTGAGCTTTGACGGCCTTGCGGATAATCGCAGCGAGGATGATCAGGTTCCCGACGCCTGACACCGCGGCAAGGACAACGAACGCAGGCGCCTGCAACGTTCCAAACCACCCCGGTCGGCCCACCTGGAGCCCGAAGACGAAGCCCAGTGATGAGTGGGCCACGATGAGGAGAGGCAGGATGGCCAGCGCCAGCCAGAACGACGTACGCCGGTCTCGATCGCGCTGATCGGCCGTGTCTTCATAGCCGGCCGCCCAAAAGCGGAAGAACCCCCGGAGACCGGAGTCCCGCTCGGCCAAGGTCGCGGCGTCGCGACGGGCCGTCAGATAGAGGTAGGTAGCGCTGGCGAACAGATAGCCGGAGATGACCAGCGTGAATGTCCCGAAGAACGGAGACTGGGGACGGGCATACCGGAAAAGGTTCACCAGTCCTCTCAATGGTTGTCCGAGATCCACAATGATCGCCAGGGCGCCAAGTATCAGGGCCACGACGGAGAGGAGCTCGGCCATCCTGGCAACGCCCCTGAGCTTTTCGATGTTGAACAGCCTGATGAGCGCCGCAACCGTGATGCCGGCGAAACTGACGCCAACGAAGTAGACGACCAGGGAGATGTACATCCCCCAGGTGGCGCCCTGGCCGGTGCCCAGGTCTCGCATCCCCGTAGCAACCATGCCCTGGTTGTGTTCGACGACGAAACCGACGATCCCGATGACCACGCCGACCAAAGCCAGCGCGACAAACACCAGCCAGCCCGTCGTCACTCGCCCGACACCCATCGGGAGTGGTTCTTTGTTCCTGGTAGTCATGCGCTCACCCCCGTCATTGGTCGTTCGATCTCACGTGCTTCGTGGTTGGGTGGGGTGCCACCCA
>Ga0255048_10001344_pt1 | contig 17186 bp, 21 predicted proteins | sample JV7_2_2_MG_FD_183619 | JGI IMG/M metagenome (GOLD analysis project Ga0255048, IMG submission 183619) | Seawater microbial communities from Jervis Inlet, British Columbia, Canada - JV7_2_2 | ecosystem: Environmental > Aquatic > Marine > Inlet | place: Canada: British Columbia | collected 2016-10-06
GGCGATGCCGTGTCGCCCAACCCTTTCGCCACGAACGCGTACTTCAACTGCCAAGTTGTGTGAGTGAGGTAGTAACCAGACGGTGTGTCGCTTACGCCCAACTCGTTTGCTACTGCTGTCGCGTATCGGTGGTACGACGACGAGAGCGGAACCCTGGCCGACTCATAGAGAAACTCTGAAGGGATGTCTTGGATCGTGAGTCACGGCACCTATGTTGGGCAAATAGCCCTCGGCTGACCATGCCTCAACCGAGATGAGGGCGAAACTCTCGTAGGGTCTCAAATCACCCAAATCCGCAGACAACGGCACTCATGAGCGTTATTCACCGTGACAAATGACCGCACATAATGCCGGTTATGGGCGGCTGGTTTGGACGATTCCGGGTCGGCCTGACCCGGTTTCGTCCGTCGCAACCCCCGTTGCTCGTTGTACATATGTCCGAACCGGGCGTGGGGTTACTAGAAAGTTTTCTGTTAGGGATCTTGTGTTGGCGACATAATTGACTGTGAGTCGCTTGTGGAACCATCGGTGAGCAGCCAGGCAGAGAGCACGTTTGCTGCCCTGTATGGACGCTATGAGCCGCAGATCTACGCCTATTGCCGTCGCCGGTTCGCTGCAGAGGTAGCAGAGGATGTCCTCGCCGACGTTTTTCTTACCGCCTGGCAGAAGATCGATTCGGCACCGGCTGGTGAGGATTCTCTGAGGTGGCTCTACCGGATTGCCTATCTGACTGCGTCCAATCACCGGCGAGGTTTCACCAGACGCAACAGGTTGGTCGCCAAACTCGAATTGACCGGTATCAAGTTCGAGCCTTCGGTGGTGGATCAGGTGGTGGTGCGAGACGAAATCCGCAACGCCCTAACTCTTCTTGACGGTCTTCGCCCCGCTGAGAGAGAGATCATCCGGCTGTCGGTATGGGAACGGCTATCTATCAAGGAGATCAGCGATGTGCTGTCGATCTCACCTGAGGCTGCCACCCAGAGACTTCACCGTGCCAGAAAACACCTGGTACGGGATTATGAGAGAAAGAACAGGAAACGCCTATCCCCCGCTGCTCTGGAAGGAGGTGAGTGGTGAGCGTTGAAGATCGTGTGATCGCCCTCATCGACGAAGGCAACCCAATTCCAGACCCCAACGATCTGGACCGTGATCGTCTCGACGCTGCTGCCTACCTCGCAACCCTTGAACCAAGGAGCAGCGCAGTGACACAGGTAGACACAAGAAGAGAAGATCAGAAAGCGAAGAGGACCTATTGGCCCTGGCTGACAGCAGCGATGGTCATTGTCCTTGTCGGGTTGGCAGTCGTCTTGGCAAATCAAGGTGATGACAATCCGGCTGCTGATGCCAGTCCAGAAGAGGTCCTCGTTGACTACACAGCGGTTCGTAACTCGGGTGACATTGACGGCGTCATAGAGTTCTATGCAGAGGATGCAGTAGTTGAGAATCACCCTCTCGACGACGACGGGATTGCTAACGGAACTGCCGAGATTCGAGCATTGGAAGAGCAAGTTCCTGGCCATCAGGGTTCAGGGGATGGGATCGAGATCATCGACATGGTGGTGTCCGGCAACACGGTGACGTTCGATTACATGTTCTTCCAACGTGGAGCCGAGGCCGACTCAAGCGTCATCCAAGGATGCTTAGGAGCTAGAGACAACCAAGTAACCGTCGAAGACGGCAAGATCACTCTGTACGTCTGGGGACCCGACTCCGAGATCCTGTGCCTGGACTGGCTCGATTCGGTGTTCGCACCCGGCACATAACGGCACATATGGGCGGGGACTAGTAGGTCACCTGGCCAGTCCGAACGGTGTTGTCACCCGTAACTGAGCGGCGTTCGTCCGTATAGGTGCACCTCTACGATTGGACATCAATGAGTAAAACGAACAAGTGGTTTGGGCCGGTTGGGGGAATCCTTTTCGTTGCTGCTGTTTTGGTTGGCAATGGCATTTTCGACGAGTTGGATGTTGACCCTTCTGATTCGGCAAGCGCAGTGCTTGAACAGTTCCGAGTCAACAGCGACAACATCCAACTTGCAGGGTTCATCACCGTGTTGGGGTTGGGTTTCCTTTTGGTCTTCGTCGGTCATCTCCGAAACAGGCTGCGTGAAGGTGGGGCAGGCTGGGCTGCTGACGGATTCCTAGCCGGCGGGGTAGCGGTGGTTGCTGGTTGGCTAGTCCTGATAGGTGTCCAAATGGCAGGTGCTGTGGCCGGAGAGAATGGGCACTCTGAAGTCGCCCAAGCTGCGAACGACTTCCTATGGAATAGCATGTTCCTGTTCTCGCCGGGTCTTCTCGCCGTTGGAATCGCTGTTGCTGCGGCGAGTTTCATCAGTCGAACCCTTCCCATCTGGCTCGGGGTGTTTGGGGTAGTGGTCGCCCTCGGCTCCCTTGCTCCGTGGCTAGGCGTGTTTGTCTTTGTTTTGTGGGTTCTTGCGGCCAGCATCGTCGAACTGATCGGGGTGTTTCGACCCGCTACGCCAACCGATGTGAGTTAACGGGCCACCGGCGTCCCACAACTCGATTATGCACTATTCAGCGTGACAAGTGACCGCACATAATGCCGGTTATGCGCTAGCCCGATTCCGCGAATCGATACGCGAGCGCAATCAGAGTTCCGGTTCCCGCGCAGTTATAGGCGGTCCGCAACGGCTAGGCGGCGCACGATATGGGCGTCGGACCAAGGCTGGCCTCGACGAGTTCAGATTCCTTGCAGCTAGGTCACCTCGTTGACAAAGGAGAATTGCGGTGGGCCGACGACACCACCTTCGGCCATTGCCTCTTTGAGTGCTTGTGACCCGGCGTATGCTCGCAGATCGGACAGGTCTCCATCGATAACGACTGTGACCATGTTCGGATTGTCGACGTTCTGGTAGACGTGCCCTCCCCGTAGGCTGTGCTCCTGGCGATGCTCTTTCATGCTGTCGAATTTGGAACGCCAGTTGTCGTAGTCCTCGACCTCGACAGCGGTGATGATGGACGCCATGCGGACCCTCCTTGTGGGCTGTGCGGTTCTCGGTATGTAACCCGCACTGTCAATCGACCATTCCCATTATCCGCTGACCTGGCGATAGCACGCCGGTCACCAGGGCGAGCAGAGCAGCACGTATCGAGCGGTCACTTCAACCGCACATAACGGCACTTATGTGCGGGGCTTCAGCTGTTCTCCGACCCCGGAGATACAGCTCTATGCAGAATTGAACTGACCTAGCGCTATGCCTCGATGCTTGGCGTGTTCAGGGTTTCTTGGTCAACAGGAAGGCTGCTTGATGACGGTCTGGGTTTGCGGAATAAGGTTCGATCTCCCATTTGTCGCCGAATAACTCCTCGACTTCGCCAGGTACCAGAGTTGGAGCGAGACGCTCCTGTGCCCTCTCGGGCGACATGAAGGCCCGGGAAGGGCCAGAGAACGAGATCAGAGGCAGATCCTCCACTGGGCCATAGAAACACCACTCAAGGAAGACAGAGCCAGGCCGCGACAATCGGTCAATCGTGGCGACCATGGCCCGCCGGTTGACTCCTCTCAGATCGTCCAGCGTCCCAAAATCGATTAGGAAGTCGAACACCCCGCCTAATCCCTCGATCGAGTCCGCGGTCAGGTCTCCCTGAATGAAAGTGCATTCCACTGCCGCCTCGGCGGCTCGTTCACGAGCCTTGGCCAGACCCACCGGGGAGAAGTCGATGCCATAGGAGTCAAACCCCTGAGCAGCGAGATAGACCACGTTCGCCCCTGACCCACATCCAAGATCGACCGAACGCGGGAACTGCGTCGGATCCACCAGACCCGAAGCGAGGAGAGCCTTGAGGTCCTCGCGAACACCGACAGCATCCCACGGTGCCCAGTACTTGTAGAAGAAGTCGTAGACACCAGCCTTCATACACCCAAGCTATCGCCCCTCATAGGACCCCGCACATAACGGCACTTATGTGCGGCTGATCACGGTGCCAAATGACCGCACATAATGCCGGTTATGGGCGGCGTGTTTCGTGTTTTGGATTGGCTGCCGTACGACCGGCTGGTTGGTTGTCTTGTATATGTGAGGACTATTTGGAGGTTTGATGCTGCCTCGTACCGAGAAGGGTGACTCTTTCACTGAGTTCTTCTCTGATGTCGAGGCCAGGTTGCGGGCTGCGTTTACGGCAACGTTCGGGATTCGTGGCCGGATGGAGTGGACTTGCAGATTCATGTGAATCAGGACGACGAGTTCTTTGAGCCTGAAGTGGTCAATGAGTTCATTGGCAAGGCCAATGGCCATGCTCATGCCGAGCTGTTCGTCTACCCGGGGTCAACTCACCTCTTCATCGATTCCAGTCTCGATGACTTCAACTCCGAATCAGCAGCTCTCGCCCAGCAACGGACCCTGGACTTCCTTGCCCGCCGCCGCTGACAGCCGCACATAACGGCATTTATGGGCGGTTTGTCGTGAGCGCCTCGTGGGAGATCGCTTAAGGCGAAGACGGCGCGCTTGACCGTCTGTCCAACCAGTCCTGATTCCAAAGAAGTATGCGAGGACTGACTCGCTCAGCGCCGGTTCGGCGACGAGTACAGCTCCCACTCTCCAGGGACTCCTTTGAGCACGTGACTGCCTTCGCCTTTGAACTCGAGACCTGAGCCAGTTGTCAGGTCACGGACGGTTCTAGATACCCAGACTTCCCCATCGCCGGCATGGCTCATCACCCGGGATGCGATGTGCACGCCAATACCCCCAATGTCATCACCGAGTTTCTCAATCTCCCCGGTATGCACACCGGCCCTGACCATCAGACCAAGGGCCCGAATCCCGTCCTCGATGGAGTGAGCTGCTGAAACGGCCCTCGAAGGACTATCAAAAACAGCCAGGATTCCGTCGCCGGTGGTCTTGACGAATTCGCCATCGAATCGTGTCACTTCGTCTCGAGCGATCTGATCGAGTTGGGTGAGCAAACTGGTCCAGTCGCTGTCTCCCTGGCGGGCCGCCTCCTCGGTGGAGCTGACGATGTCGGTGAAGACAACGGTCGCTAGGAAGCGGTTGCCCGCTGGCGATCGAGCGCGCTCGCCAGTCAAGAACTCAATCAGCTCGTCGGTGAACCAGAGGGTGCGTCCGTCGAATGGCCAGTGGTACGGGACGTCCTTCTCTGAGTACTTCGCTCCGGGGATACCTTCTGCAAGCTTCTTCCCAGCCTCAGCCGGTATAAGCGGGTCGCCGGTCGAATGCAGCACCAGGGTCCGGGCTTCGACGGTCCCCAGAAGCTCGTTGACGTCCGCGTCGGCGGCTGCCTGCATTATCTCTCGGGCCTTGGTGGGTGTTGCCGCACCACGCTCGTAGCGAGCCAACGCAGCGACGGCAGCTTCGCTGTCGAGTGGTGCTCCCTGTATGAAATTTGCAATGCCGTGCCCAGAACCCCATTTCTCGGTGGTGTCCTCTATCAGCTGCTGCAACGTGGCCTCATGCGAAAGGGGGAAGGAGGCGTAGCTGCCATAGATGGAGAGGGCGTCGACACGTTCGGGGTGAGTTGCAGCAAAGACGACGCTCAGAGGCCCGCCTTCGCTGTATCCGAAGATGGCAGCCGACTCGAAGCCGACCTCGTCCATCACGGCGCGAATGTCGTCGGAACGTTCCTCAAGGCTGCCGAAGCCAAGGTCCCTATCGGAGAGGCCTGTGCCTCTCTTGTCGAACAATACGCATTGCCCGATCGTCCCGAGTCGCTCGAGGAGGGGCCCGAACGTGTACGTGTCGGGCATCATGTCAAGGTTTGAGATGAAACCAGGTACGACGATGATGTTGACGGGCCCATCACCGAACACTTGGAACGCCACGCTCAGGTCGCCGCTCTGGGCGTATCGAACAGAACTCCTGGTTACCGGCATCGGAAGATCGTATACGGGAGGTCGGGTAGTCCGACCCGCACATAGCGGCACTTATGGGCGGTTGGGATTGGGTGGCGCCTATTGGAGGAAGTCGGTGAGGGCCGCGTTGAACTTGTCGGGGTTTTCCCAGAACATGAAGTGTGATCCGCCTTCGTCTGCTTCGAATACAACGTGTTCGGCTCGGGGTATCTGGTCTGCGATCCACTGTTGGGATTCGGTGGAGAAGAAACTGGCTTTCCCGCTCACCACCAGCGTAGGAACGTCAATTGCCTGAATCGCTGTGGTCCAATCCGAAAGGGCGTTGTCGTATTGCAGGTCAGCTGCTGCTGGGCGTGGCATCTTCAAGTTCTCCGCAGCGATCCACTCCAACTCACCACGAGGAATCTCGGTTGTGAACATGCCCGCCATCGCATCCGCCTTCGATTCGACGTCGGCCACGCTGGGAAACGTCTTCAGGTAGGCGTCGACGTCGTCGACGTCCCAGAAGAGACAACCCCGGATCCGGCATTCTTCCTCGGACCAGTCGGGCCGTCCCGTCATCCGTCGCGACTGGTCGACATTCACGAACTGAGACACCTTGGAGCCACCGAAAAGGTCGAAGTAAGACCAGATCACAGCACAGCCCATCGAGTGACCCAGTAGGTCAACATCATCAAGACCCACCACATCCAGGAACTCGGCCAGATCAATGGCAAGACGCCCAATCCGGTAGCCGCCCTCCGGTTTGGATGACTCCCCGTGACCACGCATGTCCAACGCCATCACCCGCCGAACCTCACTGAGCGCGTCGAACTGATGGCGAAACGTGGCTGCGGTTTGAGACCAGGCAGGAATCATCACCAAAGGTCGCCCGGAACCAGCCTCTAGCCAATGCAGACGAACACCAGACTGGATCACCACATCACGATGCTCAACCCCAAAAGACATCGACTCCTCCCGAGCGCAGCCGACCCAAACCTTAGGCCAAACGAGCAAACCGGGCCGCACATAAGGGCACTTATGTGCGCCTGACGGGCTACCGTGGGCTTTTGATTTCTACCTCTATGACATGTGTTGGTCCGATGAGGATTTCGGCTTCGTGCACCTCGCGTTCCACCCATGTGGCCTCGCCAGGTCTCCGATCGACTATCGCTTCAACGCCTTGATCATTGACCGACCTGATTCGATATCCGCCCACAGCGACAACTAGTCGAGAAGGGTGTGAGTGCATCGGGATGCGCTGGCCTGAAGGGCTTCTCACCTCAAGAACGCGCACATGGTCGTTCTCGAACACGATCTTGTGTCCATCCGGATCGACCTGAGTTGAGTCTGGGGCATCGGACACAACAGAACCTCCTTGTATTGGCGACAACCGTATCTAGGTGATATCCCACCGAGGCATTGCCGATAGCGACCCGCACATAACGCCACCTATGTGCGCCATTTAGCGTGGCAAGAGATTGCACATAATGCCGGTTATGGGCGGGTCAGTAGCGATCTCCAAGCATGATCGTTGGGGAGGTGAAAGGCCACGAACTCAACCTGCTGTTCACTGAGATCCTCCATGACCTCCCCGAGGTCTTGATCATCTTTGTGACGAGGGTCTTTGCTTCTGAACAGCAGTTGGAGGTCAGGGGCTAGGTACGGAATCCCGTCTGCGGTTCTCAGAACCGCCTCATCCCAGGGTCGTTGGGTCGTGGGGTCGCGGCGGTAGGCCCTCCCATCGGCATCACCGGCCTCCACACATATGTCCAAGGAGCAAAAAGGGTCGGAGGGTCGTCGTGCCCACACGCTGTTCTGGGATTGATCCGCCAGCAATGCTTCACCCGCCCAAGGGGTCAGTCTCTCGACGCTGGCAACCCACAGGTCCCAATCGGCATCGAGCCATTCGTGGGCACTGTTCGCTTTCGACCTGACGATCCCGACATCAGTATCGCCGTGGCTTCGCCATTGGCGTCCTGTATGGAGTTCCATAGCAAGGCCGCCGTTGATCCACCAGCGAAAGGAGCGTTCTCAAACACCATCACCACGTCTGCGACAGACATGAGTCTCCAGGCATTCAGCGCGGGAGGTCTCGACTTCACGGTTGCCAGACTAAGACCGCACATAATGCCTGCGGCATTATGTGCGGTCCGTAACCCTCCTTCAGGCGTAGGCATGTGTCGTTGTATGCCCTTTCGGCAATGTGTTCTGGCGGCCTGCTCCTATCCTCGGGTCGATGGTCGCTTCGGGCACACAGCGAGGGTTCTTGGTTGTGGCCGACATCACCGGATATACGGCGTACCTGAACCAATCTGAGTTGGAGCATGCCCATGGCACGCTCAAGACTCTTCTCGGCCTGCTCATTGATCACACCAAACCACCGTTGGTGCTCTCTGGATTGGAAGGTGACGCTGTGCTGAGTTACACCATCGACTCGGAGCGATTCGAAGGCCAGGCCTTTATAGAGATGATCGAGGCGACTTATGTCGCCTTCAAGCGGGCCATCGATCTGATGGTGATGAACACGTCATGTGAGTGCAATGCATGTGCGAATATCAACACGCTTGATCTCAAGTTCTTTGTTCATCATGGCGAGTTCGTAGTCCAGGAGCTGGCGGGTGGCGAGGAGCTGGTTGGGGCAGATGTGAACCTGATCCATCGCCTGATGAAGAACAACGTCGTCGAGGAGACCGCTGTTCGGGCTTATACACTGTTCACTGAGGCTTCGATAAGTCAGTTGGGATTGGAGGGATTCGCCAACTCCCTCACCTCCTACCAGGACGAGTTCAGCGGTATCGGTTCCGTTAAATGTTGGGTGCTTGACATGGCTCCGGTGTGGGCTGTCCATCAAGGCAGGTCTGCTCTCAATATCGACGATACAAGAGCGGCCGTGTTCGTTGAGGAGTACCCGTTGTCCCCTGAATTGGTCTGGGGCTATCTGACCAACCCTGAATATCGATCTGTCTATAGCAACGCTAAACGCCAGGTAACTCATGCACGTAGGAATGGTCGAGTGGGACTGGGCACTGTCTACGAGTGTTTCCACCTGGACAACTCCGTTTCAACCAACACTGTTCTCGAATGGGAGCCTTTCACCCGCATCGTGACCGAGAACACCGCAGCCCGGTCCAGTCGATTCATCGCGATCTTTGAACTCGAAGCTACCGACATCGGCACTCGAGTCACCATGAAATATGCGCCGCTTCGAGGCCCACTCATCGAACGGCTCATCGGGAGCGTTCTCTTCCCCCTCAGATACAAGCCGTTGGCTCAAAAAGGAATGGGCCTGCTCAAGACGATGATCGAAGACGATCTCGCTGACGGAAACGTCGCCGTTCCCCAAACAAGAAAGCTAACGCCCGACCAAATCCAAGAAGCCGCATCTGCAGCTCTACCGACACCCTGATACACAAACCGGTCGACTCGCGTGGCCGCCCATAAGTGCCGTTATGTGCGGGTCAATTGCTGGTTTCGGCGCGGGCGGCCGCGAGCGCCTCGAATTCGACCCAAAGGTCTTCACTTCCGAATACTTCACGGGCCTGTATCAGTATCGGCCCGATGAGTTTCCACGCGAACTCGGCGCCGGACCACTTGAGAGCCAGTTCCTCATCAACAACCCCCGCCGACACGAACATGCCAAGTGTGTCGTGGTAGATCGCGATTTGATTGATGGAAAAGCGTTCGTCCGAATCAAGTGCATAAGTGTCGAAGAACGTGCCATCCTCAACGACCTTCGCGAGTTCATCTGAGTACGAGAACTTCCTAGCTGCAGTTCTCGGTCTATGTACCTCATCAAGTCTCAACAACAGTTGAAAGTCCTCTTTCGTGGCTGACATCTCTGTTTCCCTTCGTCAAACGGCGGAACTTGATCACATCGATAATTGCTTTAGACCAGCCGCAGGACAAACCCTCGAAGTAGCGCCAAGTGTGCAGTGGCCCGAGACGCACAGTATCTAGTACACACCGGCGAGGCAGTCGATCGGTCAACCGCACATGACCGGCATATGTGCGGTCCGTGACACCCGGCTAGGCGCACATAAGTGCCGTTATGTGCGGGGCTTGATGGTGACTTTCGGCTCTAACGCCGACCCTGGCAAGGGCGTAAGTGTTGGAGGTTGGGAGGAGCCTCTATGTCGAACCAAGTTGTGATTGCTCTCACTATCGGGTTGCCCGTTTTCTTCATCGTCTTCGTGTTGTTCAGAAAGTCGAGGACGAAAGACGACTAGCCGAGACCACGTGCGCACACAAGTGCCGTTATGTACGGCGGGACCGTTCCCCGCTTTCGGATCAAGGGGTTGCTGCCTGTTCTGAGGGTTTGGCGGTCCAGTACACCCAGATTCCGTATAGAAGGGCTAGTCCGAGGATCGGGGTGAAGATGCGTTTGAGGGTGGTGTCTTCTGTGATGAGACCCACAGCGAAACCCACAACTCCGATGTTGAGTCCCCAGTAAACGATCCTGCCAGCAGTTTCCGACGCTCTCGTTGCGATGGCCATCATCCCAAAGATGAGGTTGCTCATCACTATGAGGAAGTTGACATGGTCCATCGTCAAAGCAATCGGAAGAAACTCTTCGAAATCGGCTCCTCCCATGATCTGACTGATCAGGTAGGCGATCAACGCCACCACGACTACCAGACCGAGTATGGGTGTTCTCACGAACCGGTTGATCACTGGCCCTCCCCACTGTGAAGGAGCCAACTGTTTGCGGAATCTTACGATCAGGATCACAGCTCCAACTATTTGCAGTGGAACTCCCAACGAGTAGATCGCCTCTTGGTCGAGAAGGAAACCAACCACCAGAAGAATGCCCGCAACGAACAACAGAAGCATCTGAGCTACTCCGCTCTTCGACTCTCTGAGCGAAGGCACTCTGCGGTCCGGCATCAGCCATTCGATCAACGCCAAACCCGCCAACACCACGTATCCGGCGACCATCGCTCCAGGGTGGGAATCACCAAGCCTTTGAGCATTCTCGGGTGCCACTATCTCAACGTCGGCCAACTGGAGGCCGAGCAGAACTCCGAGGATCGCACCGAAGACGAGAAACGCCAGCGACAGACCCATCCCGAACTCGGCAACATTCCACTTCTCACCACGTTTGGCCCGGAGCACCCAGACGAACATCCACACCATTGCAACAAACGCCAATGTCCCTCCGACAGGGCGTTGGATGCTCTCGGTTGTATCGAAAAGGTCGCCCGACCAAAACGCGAACACATACAACGAAATAGCAACGATCGAGAACAGCGGAAGCCGACCAGCATCAGCCTTGCCGTCACCTCCAAACATCCAGATCGCACCGGCGAACACGGCGAGGGTTATCCACCCCAAGGTTCCAGCATGAACATGGGTCAGAAGAGTGTTTCGAGGTGGGTCCCACACGTCAGTCCCGTTCAGAACCCCAATGACAACAGTGACAACGAAGATCACCATTGCAGCACGGAACAAGATCCTTACTCCAGGCGGCGCAGCGCCCATATCGCTCCTCCTCAACTCGAAGAACCGAAACTACGCCGACACACCCATCCAATGACGGGAAGAACACAATCACCCGCCCATAACCGGCATTATGTGCGGTTCGTATCAACCCGGCGCATCGAGCGGATCATGTCAATATCATCGATCTAACCGATAGGGAGCACCAAGTGGAGTCAGGCGAATACCGAGTCGAGAGAATGGATTTGGAAAGCTACAACAATGTGGCGGAGGCCTTGGAACAGGCAATCACCGCTGGAGCGCAGGACGGGTGGGAGTTCGTGTCATGCGTTCCACATCCCCATCATTCCGACCTCGGCATCCACGAGACATCCCCAACTGGTACCAGCGAAAACCCCTATGACGCCGTATGGCAAGCCCCAATGGGGCCTACTTTCTATGGTGTATTCAGGCGATCGCCCAAAGCCTGAGCCGAGGAAAGGCCACAGATTGGTGTGAGGCAAGGTGTGTCCTGGACCCCACCTATAAGTGCCCTTATGTGGCCTTGGCGGAGGTCAGTTTGGTGGGATGTTGTAGTTGCTATTGAAGAGGTTGGCGGGGTCCCACCTCTGTTTCAATTCGATCAGACGTGTGTAGTTCGGTCCGTATGCGGAGGCTATGCGGTGGGTTTCGTCGTCGGCGATGAGATTCACATAGACGCCTCCAGTGGCGTGGGCTGTCATGGCGTCGTGGAACTCGGAAGCCCAGCCAATTATTGACTCGTCTTCGGCGGGGTCCATCCAACCTGCGATGCAATGGAATCCGAACGTGGTATTCCTGCCTGCGTACGGTGTGGCCGACGGGTCGACTCGGCCGACCGCCCCTCCGAGCGGGTCGAAGTAGGCGGCGGTCAGAGGGCCGACCATGCGGGGTACAAATTCGACCATGGTGTCGATGGCCCCGTCCGAAAGCCCGTTGAGGTCGTGTGCTTTTGAGATGTACCGCTGACCTTTGGGCATGTTGGCGTCAAATCCTGTCTGGGCGTCTACGTAACGGCTGAGACGCGCCTCTTCCAGGATTGGTTCACCGAACTTCCGCAGCGGCGCTACGAACTCATGCTCCACGAAGTCGGCCGCTTCAGGATCCTGGTGCAAGACAACGAAATCGACAACCGGCTTTCCGTGTGTCTCCTCGGGAAACAGGTCGATGGGCGGAACCCGAAAACAAAACGGATAGCACTGGAAGTCTTCTGGTGCCTCAACCATGAAGTCTCGAAACCTGCGCAGCAGTTCACCTGCTCGGTCAAAGGGGTAGATGATCTGGCCCGACAGCACCTGAGGGCCCAACTCGTGCAATCGCAGTTCGAGACTGGTGACAACCCCGAAGTTGCCCCCTCCTCCTCGGAGAGCCCAGAACAGATCAGCGTTCTCATCAGAAGCTGCCCGGAGCTGTCGTCCGTCCGCGGTCACAACTTCGGCCGAAATCATGTTGTCGACCATCAGCCCGTACTTACGGGAGAGATACCCTCCGCCACCCCCAAGAGCGGCACCAATCACACCGACCGATGAGACCGTCGTCGTCGGAGTGGCCAGACCACGCTCTTGGGTAGCAGCATCCAGTTCGGCGCATGTCACTCCACCCTCGACTGTCACTGTCCTTGCCTCGGTGTCGATGGCGACCGCCTTCATCAGTGACAGGTCGATGAGAAGGCCACCGTCGGCCACGCTATTCGCCGCGTATGAGTGGCCGCCACCCTTCACCGACAACCGCAGGCCTTGCTCACGAGCGAAATCGACCGAAGCTGCCACATCTCCACCGCTCCTGCAGCGAACGATCAGATCCGGTCGCCGATCAAACCTCATGTTCCAAAGAGCCCGAGCCTCATCAAACCCAGCATCGCCCGGCTCGAGCAGCCCGCCCACCACCGAACGTAGCTCCGACGTGTCTACCACAATGCTCTCCCTCACTCGCTGAATCTCCCGAGAACCTACACAACGAGCCAAAACGAAACACTCCAAGACAGGACTCTCTGACTCCACAAAGAAACGAAGGCAAACCCCCCACCCATAACCGGCATTATGTGCGGCTTCTGAGGTCGTAATCACCCGCCCGTAAGTGCCGTTATGTGCGGTTCAAAGCTCGGGATAGCTTCACCGTCTCTGTGACAACGGCGATGGCCGTCCCGAGGATTGCCAAACCTATGACGAGACGAGCCACCAGATCCCAGGTGAGGTCGAAGGCCGAGATATCGATTGGGAAGTCATACGCCGAGAAGTCGAAGGGATAAACCTGCAACGTCCGCACCAAGACCCCTATTGCGATCAGGTTCACGATGATCTGAGTAGCCGCTTTGAGAGGAGGCTCGTCGTAAGCCATGTAGAGAAGGTTCAGGACGATATTGACTACCAGTGCGAGGTTGATGACCGGCAACAGCTTCTCGAACTCGGGGGTTAGCCAGGGCAACCATCCCCAGCCCAGAAGGTTGTTGACGACCACCACGAGCAAGACGTTGATGCCAACCGCTACTGCGTATCCGAACCGTCTTGTTCCAATCGAAGCTCTGGTCGTTTCTTCGTTGTCAACTGTCATCGGTCACCCTTGAGACTCTGTTCCTGCCTTTGAAGCATTCAACACGGCCGATAGGGCCAAAACCTCAAAGACGGTCCCTGACTCGGAAATATCCGACAGAAGTCCAACCCCCGCCCACAACCGGCATTATGTGCGGGTAGGCGCCGTCCATGACTTGGGACTGACAAGTGACCGCCCATAACCGGACCGGTTATGGGCGGGTGTTCCACGGCGCACGCTTCGGGTTCTTCAATGGGTGGGAAATTGCTGGCTAGACGCCACAAACCCCTGTTCTGCCGCTAGCGCAACGGCCTGGTCCCGTGTGGAGACGTCGAGTTTGCTCATAACCGCGGCCACATGGTGTTCCACGGTTCTGGGCGAGAGGAAGAGCCGGTCGGCGATGTCGAGGTTTGAGAGTTGTTCGGCGAGCAGGGAGAGGACCTCTGCCTGACGTGCGGTGAGACCGGCGGGGTGACGCCTGGTGTTCCGAGTCTTGCCTCGGGGAACGGTCACACCTTCATCACGAAGCATCTTCTTCAGTTTGGCGGCCACCGCAGTTGCTCCGAGCGTCTCGAACACTTCTAGCGCTGCTAGTCGAGCAGGTTGGTCGCCGTGCATGAGTGCGATAGCCCTTTCATATGGGATGCCCTTCGTTTGCCAGACGGCGGCAGCATCTTCAGGTTTGCCTTCGATGAGTAGCCGATACGGTTCAGCGATTCCCTCGGAAGCTTTTGACACTTCTCCGAGTTTCCAAAGCCAGAAAGTGAGGTCCCCGGCTAGCCAAGGCATCCCAACCCGCAGCCCATCGTCGAGAACCTTGTGGAAGCGCTCGATCTGGCTTCGTTCGTCTTTACCGGTCAGCCACATGTACTCCGCCTGCGCGGCGGCGGTCGGGAGCAGATTCTGCATCTCGGTGGTGGGCTCCGCCAGCCACCAGATTCGGTCGAGCGTGGCTTGCGCTTCGGGTCGACCTCGGCGTGTCTGCAACCTCCCGAGAACCCGCCCTGAGAGAATATCGGTGTGGGGATGGGACTCGAGCGCCTCGGTTGCAGTGTCTTCAGCGGCCTCCCATTCGCCTTTCCACAAGAGGGCCTCCGCGTACTGGGCTTTTCCGTGCGCCTCGAGGAGTCGGTTTTCGTATTTGGCTGCCGTGTCCCGGGTTCGCTGCGCTAGCTCGTAGGCCCGCTCCACCTCGCGGAGTTCCAAGGCTACTGACGTCATGTTGAGCAGCGCCCGGATCTCTTCGAACGGGTATCCGGCTCGCTCAGCACGAGCCCGTGCCTCTTCCAGCAATTGGAGCCCAGCAGCATCTCCACGTGAGTAAGCCTCACTGCCCTTCGTGTTGAGGGCGTAAACCATGGTCAGCTCGTCAGAAGTCTCTTCGGCCAAGGTGATTGCCCGATCGGCGAGCTCAATCGCCGGAACACTGTCACCTCTCATCATCGACAGCCAGGCAAGCTGGCTCACAGCGAAAGCAAGACCTTCGCCTGGGGGATACGCCTCGAGGATTGCAACAGCCTCAGCCGCGCAGGCATCAGCGGGCCCGGGCCGTCCATTTATCTCATTGACACGTGCAGCGAAGGTCAACGCACGTGCGAGAGCAAGATCGTCGCCGCTGGAACGGTGAAGACTGATGGCCTTGTCCAAGATTTCGTGGGCCTCTTTGTTGTCAAGATAGAACTCGCTTCGAGCCCAGTCGTCGACGACGCCGCCCCGGTCGGCCAGCCCGATCCGATCCAAGTACGGCTCGAGTGTTCGGAAATGAGAGTGAGCTTCTCTGTGGCTCTCGATGGCCATCGCCTCTCTTGCGGCTTTGGGTGCATACTCGATGATCGCTTCGACATCGTCTGCTTCGCGGGCGTGGTGAACCAGGCGAGCAAGCTCGCCCACTCCGGCAAGCTCGGCGAGGACTTCTCTGTTCAGCCGCTGCCGATCGGAGACGCTCAAGGCTGACTCGACTGCCTGACGAGTCAGCTCATGGAGGAAAGTCACGGTATCGGCTTCGACTTGGAGTAGACCTTGGCGGGCACATTCGGTCAGGTACTCTTCGGTCGAACCGACGATGTGTTCGATCAGGATTCCTTCAGCTCCACCAGGAATCACCGAGACAAGACCGAGGAGCTGGCGTGCACCATCCGAAAGCTTGGCGGTCCTGGCGAGAACCGAGTCCTGAACGGACAGCGGTACGTTCTCGACTCCAGATCGGAGCAACTCGGTGACAAAAAGCGGGTTTCCATCAGTGAGGGTCAGAACCTCGTCAACATCGATGTTGGCCTCACCGACAAGATCCGAAATCGCTTGTGTTGAAAGGCTGGATAGATGCATCCGCACCAGGTTCTCCACAGGGAGTTCCCCTATTACCTGTCGCAGAGGATGGTCATAGTCCACCTCGCCATCCCGATAAGTGAGCAAAAGAAGCCCGTTGGTCCTGGCAATTCGGCGACCGAGGTATTTGATGACGTCGAGAGTCGCCTCGTCCGCCCAGTGGGTGTCCTCGAACACCATGATGTTGGGCCTGAGCGATCCGGAGAGCAGATCCAAACAGGTTGCCAGCACGGCGGACCGATCGTCATCTGCCAAGGCTTCAGCGAGTCTTGGTTCGTCGTGGGCGATATCGTGCAGGGGGGCTAGCGGTTGGGGCGTCAGCAGATCGTCGCAAGACCCAAACAGGACATGCGCCTCATCAGCATGGCCGGTGGTGAACGCCCTAACGAGAGCGCTCTTGCCGATGCCCGCCTCACCTCGAACCAGGACGACCTTCCCACCGGACGAGTCGACTCCCACCAGCAGATCAGCCAGCAAGCCAAGCTCTTGTTCCCTCTCCAGGAGCATGAACCGCAGCCTACTGAGACCATACATAACGGCACATATGTAGGCCTTTCTCGGGGGATCACGGGCCGCACATAATGCCTGCGATGTCAGGTGGTAATTGCGGTATTCAGGATGTGGGCTTGCTTCGCCTGGTTCGTGGTGGTTCGGGTCGTCGCGGACTTCTAGATGTTTGGTGCCGAACTGACGGTTGCCACATTCCTGAGAAGGTTGGCCTGTTGATGAACGTTGTCAGTCGTCATTAGGAAATCTGCTAGCAGTTGTTGTGCCACCTCGTCACCCCAACCCTCACCGAGCGAGGCGTAACTCTCCAGGGACCACCGTGACTCGCCGTCGTACTCCCCAAGCCCACCGACCGTCATCCATGTGCCGAGGTAGGTCCATCCGGGTCGTGTGTGCTCTTTGAAGTTCTCCTCGTTCGTTCTCAGCCATTCGATGAACTCGTTCTGTTTGCCCTTGTCGACGGTGAACCGATATACGTATTCGAGCATCGTCTCCTCTTTCTCTGTGGGTGCCGCATCGAAACTACTCAGTGAACTTTGACAATGGGTGCCAACTCGTCACCG
>Ga0255048_10001345_pt1 | contig 17183 bp, 19 predicted proteins | sample JV7_2_2_MG_FD_183619 | JGI IMG/M metagenome (GOLD analysis project Ga0255048, IMG submission 183619) | Seawater microbial communities from Jervis Inlet, British Columbia, Canada - JV7_2_2 | ecosystem: Environmental > Aquatic > Marine > Inlet | place: Canada: British Columbia | collected 2016-10-06
GTATGTACCGTACCGGTGTCTTCATCAACTATCCCCGGTGTACCAGTTATGGTCGGAGATCTAAACTTAGCGGTTGTCCCACTAAATTGTGCGCTAATGAAGTATCGTCCAGGCCCAACTGTTATTACTCCATCAGTGAATGCACACTTTTGGAATTGAGCAGCTGTACCGACGATAGCACCCTGTTTAACTGTACTAGCGGCGGAAGTCCCGCCTGTTACTAATACACCAGCAGAGGTGAAGAGCTCGCAAGTTACTGAATCTGTTCCACCTACTGAACCCACGAGATAAAATATCCCGGTAATGCTCATTTTATAGGGAATATAGACTTCAGAAAAGTGCCTAGCTCCATCATCACATGCTTGGTCAGAACCTTGTACCGCTAATTGTGTATTACCACCAACGCCCCATATAGAGCTTGGGCCTGTGGGCCCAGTTAGGGTAAGGTCTATAATGGTACCTATGTCGCCAGTCTTCGATACCTGATCTTGTCCATAGCTTACACCTATACCCAGTAGGCATAGACAAGCTGTTAATATTAGTTTCTTTAACATATTATCCTCCTTTAAGATATTGGTGTATGTGTCGTGTCGACTGTTAGTGTATTTACAGCTCCTACTTCAGTTACCGAAGCAATGATTAGATAACTAATCAGTCCAGTTCCATTAGCAAGAAGCGTAACAGTCGCCACTTCATTAGTTACTGAGTATGTTTTAGTGACGGATGTACCTGTAGTTTGCGCTAGAACTGTCCAGATCCATTTTGCCGGAAATGTTATTGTCAGAGTTTTTGTATCTGTCAACGTAACATCATCTGCCAGCAAAATTAACCCAGGCATAATAGCCGGGTTAACAGGAGCATCCATTATTTTATTTCGTCTATCAGCCATTGGTTATCTCCTTATACATATCTACCAATTACGCGAACATTGTATACAGCGCTACCACCCGTTGGGTCGACAGCATCTATAATACTAGATCCCATAATTGTATAGGTTTCTGTACCTGAAGTCATTGCTGCTGAGAAGCCACTGTCTAGTGTGGCAACATCAGAAGCAAAGTCAAGAATTTTTCTAACTTGACCAGCATTTGTGCCTGTAAGAATCTTCAAGTAGAAACCATTGAGCGCATCTGCGCCTGCTGGTGCATCTGCATGAAGAGTCAGTACAGTTGCATCTGCTACATAATTAGCTCCAATCGCTAAGCCACCTGCGGTTGCATAAAGCTGACTTTTGTTATTTACAGCAGCTAAGGCTGTAGCAGCAAAAGTAGAGCTAGGGCACCACTGGAAGCTATCCACAATATCAAAATTGTGTGGAACACCTGTAATATAAGCTGCAGCGTTAGGGTCAGCGATTCCTACTTCACCTTCTACAGAATACTGTATTGGTGCTTCTACTGAGGAAACGTGAGCCGCTATGCGATGAGGCTTAGTGAGAGTGTTCGTTGTCAGGACGGTTGTTTTTAAGTCAGCCATAATTTATCCTTTAACTAGTTGCTTTCAAGAAGACCCAGTGTGCATCAGGGTTCGTTCTTTTAAATGTTATTTGTCCGTAGATCTCAGCTTCCATCTCGTGCGGATTGGTCTGAGGTACAGTTATAGACTTAATATCCATATTCTGTAAATGACCATACTGGAAACTAGCCGGGTCTATTAAATAGAAATAATCCGACATTCCGTGCAGAGATAAAGTATCAGACGGCGCTAAAAGTATTCTACCACCATTGGAAGCAGCGAAACTAACAAGTTCTACGCCCCAGCTATTAGTAGCTGCGGGTAATATGATCTTATTATCAATCATATTAGCAAAGCTTGTATAGAAATCTGCGCCAGCAAGACCAAGTTTGGTCTGACTGCCATAGTAGAATTTATCTTTTAACTCTTCGTTGAAGTTTTTAGTTTGGAAGAGAGAGTCACCATAGTTTACATGGTTACCTGAAGGTATAAACTCGGCGATACCGCCAGTATACCATTTTCTCCGTCCATTTTCAACCTCGGTACGCTTTGTACCAAACGTCGCTAAGACGTCCATTTCGTTGAAAAACTCATTTAGAGCTCTTCGTCCATTTCTTTGGAAAGTTTTTTCTGTAGTAAAAAATCTGTCAACATTTTGTTCAGTTTCAGTAGCTGCCCATTTCCTCATAACTATTTGGCAATAGTTAGAATCGTATTCATCTACGTCACTGTATGTTAATTGATCGTCTCTACCTTCAGCAATAGAATTGCCGGCTTTCCATAAGAATGGTGCAGTGATTGGACTCGTCCATGTTCCACCCGCTATATCCACCGTCATATCTGCATGACCCGTTGGAGCAGCTCCACCAAAGTTACGTTGTACCGTTACCTTAGTGTAGCCATTACTCGAGGAATCATCTCCACCGTTAACAAGAACTTTAATCTGCTCTGGTAATGGATATGAACTAGTCTTGATGTTCATATCTTCGCCAGATGCATTTTCAAGTGCCCTAGAAGTTGATACCCAAAATCCCATAAGATTCAAGACATCACCAGGTTGTAACCTGCGACCTTCTGCGTTAGCAAAGTGGAGGTAGTCATGTAAACTACCAGAAGAAGAAGTGGAGTCGGAAGAACAGAATATACGTGCGATCCTGGCGTATTCCAATCCCCAACGTGTTTCAGTATCAGTTGCTATGTATGCACCATTATTTTTGGCATAGTTAAGCAGCAAACGCATAAATATAGCGCGGCCTTCCTCAATTTTCGTGAGCATGGCCGTACGTCTATCATACGTTCTAAAACTTGAAGGGATCTGGTCTACGACATTGGGCGCACTATAATAAGTGAGATCATAATCGTTAGCCATTCCGTTGTACTCCTAATTATTTAAACTGAAGCTTCCTCAATTATTAGCTTTTCAGCCGAAGAAGCTTGTAAGCTCAGTTTGTATCTGACTAGGCGTAAAAGGCTGTCCGCCACGTTGTGTAGCTAAACTAGGTGGTCCCCCTTGCTTTCGCATAGCAAAGGAATAAATTTTAGCGAGGTCTAATGGGTTAATTTTACCAGCCCACTCAACAAATGCATTGTATTGAGTAGGTTCCCATTTCATTGTACTGAGCACTTGCTGACGATCTTCGGCAGTTTTTAATTTGCTTGCCTCCTGTGCAGTTTTGCGATCAGTCCTGAGCTCTTTTAAAGATTTAGGCAAATTAGTTTTATTGCTAGTTTGCTCTTTATAAAGCTCATCAACTCGTTTTAAGTACCGCCATGATTTAGTTAGTGGTTTTTGTGCCTCATCATCATCAGGAACGTAATCGTCTCCAAATTCTTTCTTAAGCTGCACTTCTAATGCATCATAAGGGTCTTTCGGTGTTATGAGATCGGGCTCCAATTCAGCTATAAAAGCTCGCCTAACACTTTCATCTTCATAAATATTATGGAAAAAATCTTCCAATGAAGACAAATGTTCTGCCTTCTGGGAAACCTTGTCAAGACTAGCCTGAGCTTTATCATATTTGGACTGGAACATTTTCGCTAGTTCATCAGCGTTCATTCCAGTGTAGTCTTCTGGTTTACCAATAGGTTTTGCTTGAGATGCGGGCACACCATCAAGTCCGGCACCACTATCCTGTGAACTATCTAATGTTGGGTCTCCAAATACAGAGTCGATATGCGTTTGGAAACCATCTCCCTTTGGATCTGCCTTTCCTACTGGCTTACCGTGCTCATCTAGTTGCATAGCATCATTAGACAAAGCTGGTTCAGCGATGTTATTATCCATTCTTACTTCTCTTTTTAAAAATAAAAATAGTGCAATTATTTATTTGTTTCTGGCTCTTGTACAGCTTTAATCTTTTTATTTGCTATTTGATCTGCTATGTCGAGTTTAGTTTCAAGCTCAGCAAACTTTTCACCTATTTGCTGTTCACGTCCTGCCAGTTCTTTTAATATACGATTTTCAAGTGATATGTTGATAAATTTATTTTCCATTTGTTTTGACGTTTCCATTAAACGATTATACGCCATTTGAAGGTCTTTAAGCTTGCTTTGTGCATTTTTAACACTGTCGAGCTTTTCTTGTAAATCTTCAAACTCCCGAATGTCGCTAAGCTCCATGGCCTTCTGTGTCAGAAGCTGTCTCTCAGCTGGGTCTGGTGACGATTGTGCAATTTTCATTAGCTCTGTACCTACGGCAAGCCGTTGCGTAGGCATAGCAGTAGACGGTACAGATACCATCTGATAACGATACTGGCGTATATTGTTGACAAATCTTTTAGCAATCTTTAATTCATTAAGATCACCTTTTTCATCGAAAAATTGATAACTATCAGGTTTAATAGTAGCAGCTACGTACTCTGTAAGAGTCTGTCCTAACTGACGCATTGTCTCATTTACATGTTGAGTAGCAAGTTGTATACGCATCATTGCAGCATTTTGATATTGCTGTAATGAGCTGAATACCTCTACTCCTGCAGATGCTGCGTCTCCCTGTAGTATAGAGGTTATGCCTGTAGAGTATTCGATACCTCCTTTAAGCATATCTAAAACTTGAGGATAGAAGTTACTTAATTGCTGTATCTCATCACGTTCTGGAACCAATACTTGGTTATCAATTATACGTGGTACATACTCTTTTATAACCCGTGGGTTATTGGCAAAATCCTCCCATTTTTTTCTATCTTCTTCGGGTATTGCGCCTTTGGGGGCACGCCAGCCCGCATTGTTTGACAAGATACCATTAAGTATCATTATCGAGAGAATTTTATCATAAGCCTCTTGCATACCCTGGGTGTAATGAATCATACCATAACTTCTATATGGTCGTCCACCCCACTCGAAAAACGCTACTTTTAGCGGGTATTCTGTAATGGGCAACATCTCAGTCCATACGAGATAGTCCCCAAACATCAAACTCTTTTTAACAAATACATCTGGATACTTAGCTGTCGCACTAGCTAAAAGGCTCTGCTGATCCTCGTCGAGGTCCTCTGCAAACAGATAATCCGTTAGTTCGGTCTCGGGATTTGGCAGGGCATACATCGTAGTATAAATCTTTTCGTAATACTCACGCACAATGATCCTATCATCAGCATTCCAATTAGTAGTTGTAATATCTGCCTTTTCTGTCAGCTCTCCCTCTACCCAAGTCGCACCTGTAAAACTTTTTACATCTACTGGGTTATCAGTGTCATCCTTTAAATTTTCAATCACATCGCCGTACAGCTTCATAACTTTAGGTATAGTGAAGGCTTTCTCTATGAAGAATCCTTCCATATCCTCGAGGTTACGCTTCTTAGCATTTATATCCAAGATAAATTCATCATACGGTACATGCGCTACGCTTAAGTTAAACAAGCCTGGTCGGTAATAATCAGATGGTATCACCATTGTTCCGCCCATACCAGCAATTAACATATCCTTCATCATTGACTCATTCTCTAGTTGAGAATTAGATTGGTAAAGAATACCGTGTTTTATTTTATCTAAGATTTGTGCTTCTTGTTTTGCTCTACCATCTGTAGAGACAACACGAGAAGAAGGCTTGGTTTGTGTAAGGATAGCAAGTTTTTGGTTGCACACGGGATAGAGAAAATTTACAGAGACGGGGATATTAGTAGCCTCTTGAATTTTAGCTTTTTGAGTAGATGTATAGGTAGTACCTGTAGCATCTACATCATTGTAGTAGTACTCCTCAGCTTCAACTGCTCGGGTAAGCCAACCTCTACGTCCAAATAACGTATCTGATTTCCATGAAATATACCTGCTTGTGATGTAATCGGGTACCCTTATGAAGGACAGCATTCAGTCTCCAAAAAATATATATTAGTGCAAGAAACAATATAATACATTTATTTACACTTGTCAAGCACTTAAGGCATTTTTATACACTTTTTTGTATAAAAATGCCTCTAAATACCATTTTTTTTGTTAAAGAGCCAAATAATGCTCTAATTCTTCGCCTTTTTCATCCATAGTTTCCTTGTCAACATCAAATAACTTCATTATTTTCCATGCCGCAAAGCCAGACGCATTGAAAACCGACAACTTTGTCTCTTTTAAAAACTCAACCTTTTCATTAATTATACTGCCTTCAAAATCGTGGAGCTCTTTTTCAGTTTGGAACTCTTCAAGAGTTGCTGGGATTAATCTCAAGTCTTGGGCGTACGCATTGTTGGTACGAATGTTTTTGCTATTAACTCCTTGTATACCAAAGATGCGTTGTTCTGCATCATGATCTTGACGTTGGTTTGGCATTGATCTAATAACACATTTGGTGCCACGACTATAACCATGCCCAGCAGTGTCTGCTATGATTATGACTTCACGTCCCACCAATTCTTCACGTTTGGCACTATAAAGTAAATTTGTGAGTTTCTCTTTTGTTTTTGCTTTCTTTATCACTTTGTCCTCCTTCTAAAAATGAGTACGCCCATCTGGCCTCGATACCAGAACTGAGTTCCGCTTGTCACGGCTGCCTCTCTATTGGGCTATGGGCGTGTAAACTTTGTAACCCCTGTGGGATTTGCACCTTACAACTGTATCAACAAGTTCTTATTATAATTCTTTTTACTATAGATAATGGCATCAGAGCTCCGAGCATGATTTACCTCTTAACTGCTTAAACAGTCGAAACTGAATACCGCAGTTTGACGGAGTTAATGCAAAGAGATAATGCGAGTATAGTAAAATTCAAGTTATCATCAACCGAATCGGCCTGTTAACTTTAGATTTATAATAAGGAGTGAGGCTTAAAGCCTAACAACAATTGCCACTGCCAATCACAGCACGTCTTCGGGTTGAGAAGTATAGCAAGCTATACAGCCCGAGGTTCTGGAATACCTAAGTTGCAAATATTTTGAGAGACGGTAAACCGAGTTTACACTCAATCTGAATATATGCTTACTTATGCTTCTTGATTTTCACTCTGTTAAACTAAGGGGTCTTGATTGGTTGCCTTCCAAGGGCAAAACTTTAAAAACAAGCAGAGTAACACATCGAGCTGTGTGTCACCTTTGATACAATCGAGGGCTCGTCTTCTCTTATCGCCAGTTACTCTACTTGAAACTTTGAGGGGGTTTTAAGGCCCCCTCACTTGAACGGAGGTACATGCCGAAACTTTATTTTTTGGCTGGTGCTGTAAAACCTACCTTATCTACGGCACTTAATAATCCCGCCCAAGCGGGCTTCTTTTCACCGTCTACTATTGCTACCTCTGTCCATCCATATGATCCGTCTGAGAGACGTCTAAATACAAGTCTATCTTCTACATTCTGAATTAATAGACAACGTGTTAACGTGGGGCTATTCTCTTTATTCCCAGATTCATTACAAGATGGACATGTTTCACCACGTTCAAGCTTTAAAACTTCTTTTTCATCGTGTAAGGCTATCTGATAATTATGTCCACACTTTACGCAAACATCTTGTACTTTGACTTTTTGTCCTCTAGCAACAAATCTTCTTGCTGTTTGAACGGTCAATTCACGTTTATGCTTGTCAGCCTTGGGATAAATAATAACACCTTTCAAAGCTTCCTTTGTAAGGGGAAGTGGATCTTTTTGTGCTGACTTTTGTGCTTTTAACTTAACGGGTTGAGTAAGGGGGATGGGTACCAGCGGCGGAACTTCTTGCTCTCGCTGTCCCTTTAATGGTACGCTTGCTACCGCTACCTCTGCCTCCTTGTCGGCTGCTTCAATTTCAGCATCAGTAATATCTCTTGTCATAACTTCCATATTAAACTCTTTTTTGAGATCGGTACCAAGCTGAAGTTGGAAGCCTTTGATAGCTTTCTTAAGCTCTTCAATTTCATCCCAATTAATATCCTCTATCTCTATCAATTCGAGGGGATTTTTGCTAACTAGATCTGCAACAGTGAAGAGACCTTCTCTTTCTAAGACACTAGTTAGATCATTATCTATATTCAGTACTGAGGTATTTTGAAGCAAGAAATTAATTTGCATATTCTTGAGTCGTGCTGCTTCTTTCTTATCTCTCTTTTCTTTCTTCTTTCTTTCCCTTATTGTTTCTACCTTCGACGATTCTTTCTTAACTGATTTAGCATACTGACTGTGATCAAAATTGAAATGTTTCTGATTCCTATTATAAGGAGCAGTATAGTGATACGCCGCTTTATGCGGTAACGCAATAGCGTGATACATCATATAAAAACTTAAGAACCTTCTTAAGTTTCTTGTAAGATCATTACGTGAGGCATACGCATACGGTGAATGATAATTATAATATCCTACACCAAAGTTCATACCTTTACATCCGAGATCTTCTAGGTCTGCTATACAGCTGTAACTCCCATACTTATGGACCCAGCCATGCTCCTCCAATTTAGCGACTAAGGATGGGTCTCTATATTGATAAGTGACAACGTCAGCGCCTGTTCTATCAAATGAAAACATCCAATTATATTGTTTACCTTGAGGCGGCTCAAAGTCTATCGCCGTAGACTGACTCTTCTCTTCATTCGTTGTTAATAAAATATCATATCTACATCCGGCTAGTTGTAGCCATTCTAATATAATATATGCCCCCAAACGATCATCTAACGTAGGACACCAGATGTGCGTATCTGGTCGTATTTTATTGACTGTAAAATGTGTAAACGGACACTGCGAGTCAAGATGCGCGACCGCCAAAAGGTCACTACCATTGTCTTTAAACCAGCAGTCACCATGTAATGTCTGATAATGTGTTAAACCATACCTTTTGGCCAGGATATTCTCCTTATCAGAACATACCTTTCTCATTTCTTTATAATTAAAGTTAGGAAAGGTGAGTTTTTTGTGTTGTTGTACCATACTTACCTCCGTTGATACTAATTAATTAATTGATATTCACATTTGAGCATTTTTTGTAGAGAGTAATACCCAACTAGGCCTCTTTCTCTTGCTTTTATTCCTTCTTTCTCTTTTCTTAATTTAAAATATGCACCAGGGCCTTCATAAAAGCACTCCTTATGTCTTGTTACTATGCTTGACCATTCAGAGCCGTAGGCCATACCAAAATCATATTTGTCAACAGGCTCAATGATAGCTTTAGAGCCCATCAAATAGCCACCATCATTGACAAATAATCCATTGCCGGTACTATCATTATTTGTTAGTAAAATATGCTTATAGTCTAAACCAAAAATTCCGGTAAATAACCTTGCAAAGAAGTTATGCTTATAACCATAACCATTAAATACTATATAACATGTTTTCTTGTGATTTTTAACTGTACTTTTTGGAACTGGTAATATACCAAGCCCAAGCCATGCTCGGCTTACGCCTATGCAATAACCTTTATCTGTTTCATGAAACACCCTTAAGGGGGTCAGATTAGCTGCCTTAGCAGTCTTACGAGGTTTATCTACGTAACGGAATAACCGCATTGCATAAAACCTACCATCAGCCTCGAGATATCTTCGTGTCTCACGAGAACCATCCCAAAAACAAGAGCCATCATCTCCAAAGTCACCTGCTCGCCAAGTAAAATTACGTGTAAAGTCGACATAATAAGTCGAGGTTTTGCCTATTACTGGTGCTATTAAATTGCCAATAGCCGTAGCAGTATCATTTGAAAGCTTTTTCCCAGTCTCCTCACGACACCACTTGGATAAACGAGTGACCAAACTACCTCTTTCGGTTTTCCACTGCCATTTGGTCTGTCTAAACAAATCTTGCATAGAGAAATTCGGCTTAAAGTCAGGCTCATCCATTATATTATCAAGCCATATATAAAACATCACATCTTCGATTATCTCATTACTGAGTTCTTGATACGCTGAATTAAGCTTGTAAGTATATAAAAAGTCTTCTTGGAAATCTGGCTTAAGTTGTTCTTTAATTTTTGTTATTTGTTCTGCGAGAAAGGCTTCTGTGAGAGGGGGGTGCTTGGGTTTCGAGATACCAAGATTTGTTGTCATCATTGATTTACTCCTTCATAGTTTTAACCTACAATTGATTTAAGTTTATTTACCCTTGCAGTTCTTTCTGCAGGATCTGTTATCTCTTCAAATATTCCACGATCTGGAAAAACCCTCATAGGATATATAAAGCTTTCTGCAAACCGTGTCTTTTCAGCTATCATATAATATGCATCTTGACCTATAAGATCAAATCCATAATATTTCCCTGGATAATAAGAGAAGAAGATATAAGATGATAGTTGTTTAATTAGTCCCGACCACTCAATGTCCGAAATCGTTGGCTTCCTATTCTTGCGATGCTCTATTCCTTTTTTAACCTGTGACAACACAATGCCAACAGACCTAGTAGCCAAAGCCAGAGCTTGTAAATTTCTCATATTTTGTCCTATCTGGACATTATAATCTGAGGAATTCGCTGCGTGCTTTGAGAACTCTAACAATTGGATAAAGTCCAGAAACCAAATATCAAACCGATGTGTCATTTGAATTCTTGCAATATCATTAACTCCTGAGAAAATATCTGGGTTAATAATACGCACACGATTCTCACGCCAAGCATCAATTGACATCATTTTCTTTCGTACATACTCTTTATCATATTCTTGACCAAAGATTTTAGAGGTGGGAATACCACAAATACGTGATATTTGTTTTTTAATTAGATCAGTTGCAAGCATTTCTTTACTAAATATAGCAATTTTAGCTTGCGGATTACTTTCAGCCATGCGGAAGGCTTTATCTAAAGCTAATGTAGTTTTAAGATGACCACTATCACCTGCGATAGTTATCAACATACCACGAGCATAGCCACCTATAAACCTGTCAATGAACTTATAACCAGATGATATCACATTGCCTGGTTGTTCATTAAGTACACTTTCTAAAAGTGCTTCATTAGTTTCGAGTTGAACCTTACTACCAATACTTGTCAATACTGATTGCGCTTGGAGAGCTGCAGCATAAGGGTCATTACCTTCCAACATTGACCTCTGTAAGCTCTTACCAAAGTCATAAATTCTCCTTTTTTGATATTTATCGGACAATATTTCCACATAACTTTCGACTTCCTTTTGTGTTACGAATTCATCAATATTATTAATGTCATACCACTCCAGGTTGAACTTATTCTTTTCCTTATGAACCTTATCCCATAATACAATCTTGTCAAAGATATTATGTCTCTTGACATTTTCGAATATGAGCCTGAGCTTTTCATCAAGGAAGTGCTCGGGTAACAATAGTTGTACTATCTGAAGCTTCCGTCCAGACTCGATAAGCGGGTTAAATAAATACCCCAATATCTTTTCTTCTGCTTCTAAACTAAATAATTCAACCATTAATTTTTACATCACATTTTCTATCACAAGGTTAGTAGCCTTGCAATTCTTTGTTAGGTAATTTTCTAGTTTCTTTTTATGTTTATAATAAATGATGCCATCGAAGTTACATTTATTACCATCTACCCCTATAAAATTAAACTTCACCTTAAACTTTGATTCCCTACTTAATATCATATTGTTTTACCCCATACATTATCATTACCAAATTCTTTTTTTAATCTTCTACATATTGCTAAAAAGTAGTTAGGGTGGGGTCGTTTCCCGTCTTCCTTCTCCACGTCAATATAAACATTTAACGCTTCTGTCACAATAGGTAGAGGCATTTTTTTTACCTCTTTCAAAATATTATCATATAGTTGTGGCTTTTTTCTCTTTAGAGAGAAATGACGAGATCTTCTGTAAGAGTCGAAAACCTCATCACATACAGCTTTGGCGGAACTAAGTCCGCCGCCGCTGTCAATCAAGCTAACGGCCTGAGGCGCTAACTTCTTACCAAGAGCAGGATTATTTTCATCATTTTTAGATGACATCATCGCCTTCATCTTCAACAAAAGTTGTTGGATCAAATTTAGTTTCAACATTGTCACGCTTCTGATATTCTTCATAAGCAGCAACTGCGAGGGGTTCAGGGTTAACCTTGAATTCTCCATCTAAATTTGGAAGTCCACGTTTCCACTTTGTTATAATCACATTACCGTATTTCTCACCCTCAGAAGGTGGGGTGTACACTCTATAGAGCTTAGTAGTTATACCAACTGCTGGATCTGTAAAGTCATCACCTTCAATAGGTAACATTAAATCCTGTGACATACCAAAGTTAAACATACTGGCAAAATACTCATCAATGTGTAGAGCTTTATCTTCATCAGACAGATCACTCCATCCTCCGACCTTATCTGCACACTCTGTTGTTGCAGCTTCTACTGTAAACTTAGATTGTGGGATCTCATAGAAACTACCTGATTTGTTATCTTGAAACTTATAATAGCTTTTAGGACCTCTATATTTAGTAGATATAAGACCAGTTTTCCCAAGAGGAAAGCTTATCTTATAGCCACTAGGGTCTTCTTGCACAATTACAGTCTCAATCTGTTTGCCGTCTGAGTTAAAGTATGAAGTCATTAAGAAATAAGCAACCAACCCGTCACGGACGGTTTTGTTTTTCGGACAAGCAAGCTTAACGCACATCTGTTCAGTTGTACATAATGCTGGAATACCCGTCGATGCTCTTTCTTCGCCCATTTCCCAGGGCTTTAGATGTAATTTACTCATTTATTTTTTTCACCATTATTGATTTATAAAATCATAAAGGCGTGATGTCTTTTGCACGAAGTTTTGTTCATAGAGACTACACGTTTAAAAACTTTAGTTAGTCGTGTCTCTACCGGGGTTGTCGTTTCCTCCCGTCTCGTTCGTTATAAGAATTTATGTTGGATACTGGGTTCAGAATGCATTTTATATTACTTGATATCTTAAGCTAATGATGCCCTTTTTCTGTTATGTCGAACAAAGTTTGTTCCAAAGTATTGTAACACCAGCCACTCTTCGACCCTAAGCCTGCTTCGAGTTTCGGTCTATATACACCTGCCATTTATCCAAAAATTCGCTCCAATCGGTTCCTAAACCGGCCCATTGTTCTTTGAACATTTGGGCTCTAGATGGAGATATTTTACTTATTTGATTTTCCATGTCATCATGGCGCTTTCTCTCTTCGTTAGAGGGTATGCTTTCTCTACGTCGGTAGACGTCAGCACTCACTCCAAAACGAGACTGAGCGTTTTTAATGGCTTTTGATAAAGCCGATTTGAGATTATTACCAAAATCTATAATATCTCTGAAATTCGGGTCTTCAGTGCCTTGTTTTACTTGTATACGAGCTGAGTCCGCACCAAGTTCAACATTACCTGTAGTTCTATCCTTAAGCGACACTATTATATTTACCCACCCATGGTCAATAGATATGTGCAGCAACGTATGCTGATACAAAGGCATAAACTGCTTAGCTTGATAGTCCATGTAAGACGACTCTACATAGTCCCAACCATCGGGACGTTTCTTCACTTTTTCAGGAGGTGTCTTGATGTCATATGGCCTAGTTATATACTCCCGTATTAGGGGGTCGTCGGTTATCACCGCTAGATTGGCCAGAGCTCCGATTACTTCTGAATACTTACTAAAGCTACTTGCCGTACTACCACTCGCTGGAGCTACGGCTGTATTTGTCTTACTCTTTTCTTTTCCCATATTACTCACTTTCATGTTATTTCACAAATGGATATTGTGATTATACATGATCGGTTGATGTGTGTGATGTTTGAACGTCTTGTGGAATCTGTTCAAGTTTTCCTGATCTCGTAATCACCCAACGAGCTTGAGGGTTAAACTTGCGCCATGTTATCCACGCAACATCATCTTCACTTTTACCAGTACACTGAGAACAAGCAGCTGTAAACAGATACTTATCTTTCCAAATAAACTTAAGACGTCGGTTTGGAAAGTCTATCAATGTAATCCTATTGCAACTCCAACAAACACCAACGTATTGTCTCTTGTCCGCTACGTCTTCTATATGCGTGTCACAAAGACCTAATGCAAGCTCAATAGCAGAATTTAATCGTTTGTTACAATAAGATAGTTCACATCTAAATGTATTCATATGGTTATAGGGCTGTTATTTAATTAGTTGACATATGCAAATGTATATGTCCGGGGGGTACACTGATTGAAGAATCTGTCACAATTCTGCCATGTCGGTGCATTCACTGCGTTAGCCAGCTCAGCAAGCGCTGAGTTAACTTGAGAGATATACTTATCACGGTTATAGTTGGATATCAAATCCCAGTTTCTACTGACCCTGAGATCTCTTCGTCCATTACTTCCTTGCAAGTATACAGTTTTAGCCCTGATATCGACTTCAGGACAATTTGCTATAACTACCTTCCAGCCGTTAGAGGCTCGGAAAGTACCACAGCTTTTTACATAATCGGTGATTTTAGCAGTTTGATTATGAACCTGAAAGGTTATACCTCGTTCAAACTGTTCAATTTGAATTGTTAACATAGTTCACCGAATTTAATTTAAATTACAATTTACGAAATTTTGAGACCAGGTACAATATACTAAAGTGTATATACACCAGTCTGAGGGAAGAATTTTTCTTCTGTCCCACCAGTATAACGATTATACTGACCGTTCTTGATAAATTGAACAAACTCCTTAAGAGCTGACTCAACTATCTTAAACTTTCTATCCCGTCTACCATTATTATCAATAGTAGTAGTATCTATCTTACCATCATCACGATTTCCACCTTGCAGGTAGAGGATGTTGGCTGATTCCATATACTCAGGATAATTTCCACCACGATCTGGCCATCCAGGGTGTGTAGCAGCACCAGTAGCAATGATTAAGCCATTACTTGCCTGGAACCTATTACCACTCTGCAAAAAGCTGGAAACCGCACTTGATTGCCTGACAACCTGAAAAGCTAGTGCTTTTTCATGTTTCTTAAGCATATACTCAAGATGTACCGTTTTCCCCCAACTAAGGCCAGGGAATGAACATCCTCGGCTCTGAGCTGGCACTGGAAAACAGATCAGATCTGGTGAAGAAGGGTTGTTCACATGATATACTTTCATATAAACTCCTTTCACGTTTCAATTAAACATAATGAATTAAGTCTGATTCAGCCTTACGGGGCTTATATCTTTTCAAATTAGAGGGTTATTTTACGTAATATTAGAAGCATATAGGTTTTAGACCTTATTACGGATATAGAGTACTTTTCCATGTCTTCGGCTCTTCCCTTCAACTTATACTTTAGGGCGAGCAATTTCTTCCGATATCACCATAATTCTTACACAATTGTAGCTCTTGCGAGCAACTACGCTGCAATATGTTAATCCGAAGCGGATTATAAAGCATAACGTAGCTATAAGATTTGTTGTCAATACTACGACATTACTGCTTTCGCTTAGACATATTATTGCCATTGAAGTGGCTCAAACTTCTTCAGCAGGCTCAAATAGTTCTGGCCTATGGCATTACGAGTTACGCTGCGCTGAGCGGAGACTTACATATAGGTTTTGGATGTCTATAATGCCTGTTAGCGTAACGTTATTACTAACCTAGGACTGCTTTCCAGGTTATTATTAATTTTTTTGTTTTGAGCCGAAGCACAAAGTTGTCCTAAGACACCTTGCAGTCTATACGCATAATCTAGTCTTTCTCCATCTGTATGGAATCTAGTGACTACTGGCGCGAATATGCCTGGGCTATTAATGCTGCCGAATCCTGTAATGTACAGGGGATTACCCATAGTACGTTCGGCAGTGTAGAATGTAACTTTAGAGTCACAAACTACGCTTATGTTGTAAAATGGATGATAAAAGATCCTCGTGTGCTGCATAAACTCCACTACTTCAGAACCTATATCATTAACTTTGAATTTCAGCCATTTAGATATACTAGTGTCAAGTTCATAAGCCAATAGATTGGGCAAGGAAATAATAGATTCTGTTCTTTTAACGTCCATTACTCTGCTCTTTTTTGGTATGAATACTACAAGTAAGTAGACCCAGAGTATCCTTAAAATCCTTAAATTTTTTATATGTGTCAGGACGACCTGTGCTTAAATACATTGTCCAAAGAGCAGTTAGTTTAGTAACCTCTTTGTCCGAAAGAGACAATCTTTTGTGACATCGAGGGCAAACCTCTTGATTTTTCATAATTGGCACTTGACATTAATGTAAAAAAAGCTTACCTTTAAGGTATAAACCTTACAAAATAGGTGTTTAGTAGTTAAACACACCTTATTTTAGTAATTCTTTGCATTTCACGGTCCTCTACAAGACTTTTTACCAATTATTTTACTTTTTTTTGTACTCCTATGTAATCTTTGTCTCACTTCATTAAGTACAGCATCATAATAACTTAATATTATATGTGTCGCTGACTGAGATGAGGCGTAAATAGCAGTACTTATAACGTGTAGTACTAGTAGCTGTGGGGCCAAGACCTTCGTTTGAAGCGCAGCACGCGTCGTTTCGGCCGTCCTATATGAGTAAAGTCCCATAAAGGCCACAATTAGTAGTACTATAACAAAATTGTTGTACATAATACCTCCATTATGTTAAACTTGTGAATTAAAAAATAAAATGCTTGCGCATCAGCACTTTATATATTGTTCCTCACCATTAGTAGCGAATACTCCGCAGAGCTCGACTGGCCTAATGGATATTGGAACAATAAACTCAATATAAAGTGCAAGAACCCAAAGTAACTAAAAAAATAAAATAAAATAAATATTTAAAGTAACAAAGCTTTAAAGAGCCTAGTGTTTAATGCTTTAGCCTAAGTTTTTAAAAATTTTGTCGCAAATGTATTAGAGTAGTATCCCTAAAGCATCACTTTCTATATTATACCTACCCCCCCCCTTCAACTTAGGCTTCAGTCTTATTATAAGCTCGTCGCGAAGCAAACAGCAAAGACACATCGCTTGCTCCTCGCTTGCAAGACGTATACTTAATGGTTAAAAACAAGCATAAAGTGTACTGTTATAGCCAAATGCACACACTTAAGGCATAGACAGTAGCTTAAGGCTTAATGCTTAATGCATTGGCTTACCATACTATGCTGAAAGAACTCAGACACACACATCATTACTAATATCATAAAGAGTACAGTTATGCTCTTGGCATCAGTTACTGTTAGTTTGTGCTAAAGAACTTAATAGTGAATGTTAATGAACTATTAATGGTTCTTGCACTATTTAATAAAAGGAGTACTATTATGAAGTATGTTAAAATAAAGCTTAAATACTTTACTAAAGCCAATGCTAATGCATTAGTTGTAAGACTTAAAGCAGATAAAGAACTTACATCACGCTTAAGGTATCAAGAACACAAGTCTACGCGTGCTACACTTGATGCTATTACTATAATGCTTCACGAAAACAGCTTAGA
>Ga0255048_10001346_pt1 | contig 17182 bp, 38 predicted proteins | sample JV7_2_2_MG_FD_183619 | JGI IMG/M metagenome (GOLD analysis project Ga0255048, IMG submission 183619) | Seawater microbial communities from Jervis Inlet, British Columbia, Canada - JV7_2_2 | ecosystem: Environmental > Aquatic > Marine > Inlet | place: Canada: British Columbia | collected 2016-10-06
AGTCGTTGCCCTTAATCGCGAACGATACGGTCTCGGTGTGGTCTCCGCTCGAATCCTTCCACTTAACCTCAGTCGTGACAGTGGCGCCGACCTGCTTCTTGTTCTGGAATTCGACATTTGGCACGCCATGGTTCAGGTGCCAGTTGCCGGGCTCAAGTTGTTCGTCCAGCTTCCGCTGAAAGTAGCCCTTGGTCAGGTAGCAAGCGCCGGAGATGATGTTCACCTCATTGCCGACCATGCGAGCGCCGCGGCTGGCCGCTTCAATCGTTACGTCTACCACGACATCAGGGGGATACCCGCCGTTCTTGTCCTTGTCGGTAACAAAGCCGATCTTGGTTCCCTGGAGCTTCATGATGCCGGCCGTAATGACCTTATCCATCATAAGCTCGCGGATCTCCTGAAGGCAAGTGGCCGTTGCGATAGCCGATGCGAGGGGGTGTTCAACTTCCTTCTTTGAGAGTTCGTGCATCTGGCGGGCCTTGGTGTCGATCAAAGCCAGTTTCTCACGGCTGACGTTTGCCAGTTCCGCGCTGCCTACTGGTTGAAGGTTGGTGTTTGTCATGGTTACTCTCCCAATCGTTGGAGTGGTTTGATTTTGATAGGTTCGGTAATGATCTTGTGTTTGATGCAACAGCTACAGTCGTCGCACCCGTTGAGGTCTTCAGGCGATGTAAGTTGGTCCTTGTGCCACTGCATTTCTCGCAGCATCGGGATCGCCTTGTGTACTTCGCCCTCAAGAGCGTTGTAGTCGTCCAGGTGGAACAACTCACGGTTTACCCGGTCGTCGTGTTCTGGATCTTTCGGCTTCTTCTCAGCGGCAACAATAAAGCATTCGCACTGAACGCCATGCTTAATGAATACCAGTTCCCGGTAAAGCGCGAGCTGAGTCCAGTAGCAATACAGGTCAATGAAATTAACGTGCTGCTTGTGAAGGACGGAGAACTCCGTGCGGTACAGACTCCTCGTTGTCTTCAGGTCGGTTAGGATCTTCTTTGAGAGAATGAGCGCATCAAGCTTACCCTTGAACGGTACGCCATGGAAGTCGTCAACCGCAATGATTGTCTGACTCTCTCCGCCGGTCAGATGTTCCATGAGCTTCGTTTCTTTCTTGACCGTTTCAATCGCAATGTCCAGACATGCGAAGTTTGTCCGTTTCTTCCCGTTCTTCTGGAAGATCTTGTCTTGGTTGCGCTCGCAGAACGCAGCGAATACGTGCGACGGTTCGGTGACTGCATAGTCAACGTAGTTACCTTCGATGAAGCAGAGCCGATCACGCAGATCGACCCAGGTGCCGAGTAGCTTGTGCATCCAGCGCTTCGGGCATTCCCGGTATTCCTTGAGCTGTGAATTCGTCATAAACTTCCACTCCATCTCCTTAGAGCGGTAGTTCTCGTTTGTTACGCCATGGTTGCTCATTAGTTACTCCTCGTTGGTAGTATCGTTGAAGATGAACAAGGAAATCAGAACGAGGAGCCAGCAGAGGCCAGCTCCGTCAGAGAATATTTCCATCGAAATGCATCCGATAAACGTAAACACGAACACAAACGCTGATGCTGCACATTTATTCATTGGTTACTCTTGGTTACTCGTGGTTAAGGTTTTAGTTCTTGCGGCTTTAGTCTGCCGATGAGCTTTCACACTCACCAGCAGAGGGTTTCGTGAATGACCCGCCGAATAACAGGAGTGCAATATCGGCATGGTATTTGTGTTTTGTGCTGAGCGGTCCCAGCGCGTTGGCTTATGGCGTGTCTCCTTTTGCTGCGATGGCGCGAGAGGCAGGATTCGAACCTGCAACCTTGGGTCCGTCTGGACATCAAAGCTCTACCTATGAGCTTACTCTCGCAGTTCTCACGACGACCGTTACCAGTCGCCGCAAGAGGTTTCTTCTGGCAGGAAGATGATAAAAGGGGGCCTTGCCGGTCGGGTGTGGAGGGATGGAAGCAAAGCCCCCTCCGGAGCGAGGCTACGCTTCGTCTTGGTTCAGGTTGTCGATTTGCTCTTCGGGGGTACTGCCGTCGTTCATGCCGCGCCCCTGGCCTTGGCCGGTCTCAGCCTCTTCGAAGCCAGGAAGCAGCTCACCCATAAGGACGTTACCGCCGTTGAACGTACCACCACGAGCACAGGTCCAGCCGTTGGCGCCGTTCACGTCAATCAGGCCCTTTGCCCGGTCAACCTTCAGCTTGATCTTGAACGTGATCGTTTTATCCAGGATGTCGCCTTCGTTTTCGTTAAAGGCATCGTTCAGGTCTTTAGTGATGTCGTCGCTGTCTTGCAGCGCCTTCTGCTTTGCTGCATCAAGGCCCTGACAAATGGCCTCAAGTACTTTTTCTGGATCTAGGTTTCCCATTTGGGTACTCCTTTTGGTTATGGTTGGTGGGGGAATGATTCAGATGTGAATGACTTGCCGAGAAATATCGCATGTCCTCGCTCGTCTGGCATAGACTCTTCATTGCTTGCAAATAGGTTTATTCGAATCTCAGATTCGTCATTCACGAATACTTCAGCATCGTAAGTTGTTACGAGCTTGTGAAGCTCCCGCAAAAACCATGTTTTCTCTATACTCATTTCAGCCTCAAGTAAAAACGATGTTTCGACACTCTCGGAATAGTGCCGAGGTCGGCGCCATCGGGTACGTTTCCCTTGCGGCCGTACTTGATTCCGGTATTCTTGTCAACGTAGTCAGATCTTGGAGTTTTCCTTCCTTCGTCAGTCATGCCATCAGTGCGCCAGTTCGCAGCCTTGTATATTGTTCCCTTGTGATCCGCCGAAGGGTCTGCGTAGCTGACCAAGCAACCTACGGTCGGTTGGGTTCGTTTTATGTGTTTGACGCTCTTCCCGATTAACCACGTTTCGGCGTTGCGCGGAACTTCATCAACGATAAACAAGCGGGCTAGTTCCCACGTCTCGCAATTGTATCTTTTGGACGCTTGAAGCGGCGGCGCTGAATAACAGATACACCCTACCGGCTGGTTGTTGCATTTCATCATCAGGCAAAGAAGTACAACCGCAGGGCGCTTGCCTAAGTAGTGAGATTCGACAAATTCGTCAACGTCGGCAATCGAACACTTTGCCACTTCAGACACCATGCGCCACGATGAATCAAATTTATCGCAAGTAAGACCATCGGCCCAACTCGGATCATAGAACAGGTCTGAAGTGAGTCCTTGAAGCATTTTCTACCTAACCTCATGCTTATGAAGGACAGCGGCAATGCCGTGCTTCTGTTGACTATTGAACAGGTCCAGGAGCGTTCCGCCGTTTGCTTCGATCTTGCCGGCCTCTTCCAGCGGTACTCCTGAAATCATCTTCACCGGTTCGTTGTGGCTGAAGAAGCGCTTTGCCAACGTCGTCGCGTTCACCTTGTCGAATGCCGCAACGTAGACGAATGTTTTCGCCTCCTCGTCAGCAGCTTCCCAGAGTCGCAGGTCAGATTTAGTCATCGGCTTCGTCCTGGTTGTCTTTGATGATCGAGCGGATACCATCAGCAAACGGTTTGTCGCCGTGGTAGAATCGCCGTCTTTCGGTGTTTCCGTCCAATCCTGCGGGCCTCTCAGCGCGTTTAGCGCCATGTCGCGGCACTGACTTCAGCTTGATTGTAAAACGCCTCATACGGCGATGCGTCGTCAGGTGCAGGATCATTGAGATAATCATGTAGGCGAAAACTATCACCAGGATCGAGTACGGGCCGTCTTCAAGCATAGGTCTATCTTTGAGTCTCACTGTGGGGTTGGTGGCGGTGAGGGTTATCCGTGGAGGAGGTGGAAGAGGTCGTTGAGCTCTTGACGGGTGAGAGTGATTCCGCCGGAGGAAAACTTACCTTCCTCTTCTTTATGCCAAATAATTGCCCAGGATTCTTCGGTGTCTCCACCAGAAGAAAGACGGACGCAACGAGAAATGTCGTTTGTGACAAGTCCAGTTCTTGGTCGGAAGGTAGCCCGGTTGCCCAGGTCTTTCACGGTTTCATGAAGCCTGCTGTTGGCTACAACCATGCCTGCGTGATCTTTCATCCACGCATTATTGATGACCGTAAGCTCGTTGTTCTTTACGACCAGATCCTTGTCTACCTTGGCGCGCTCATTAGCGTGCCATAGTTCCTTCTCAAGCGCAGCAATCTTGACATCCGCATTGTTGATCTCGTGGCCCATATCCGCGATGCGCTCCCTACGAGTCGCGGAAAGCGCGGTCATCTTCTGGGCTTCGCTGCGGTACATCTCAACGTTGGCTTCTGCCGAATCGTTTTCCCTGGCTTTCTCGGCCAACAGCGCTTCTAGCTGGGATACTCTGATGGGGAACTCTTCCAAGGCGATCTCATTGGCACGAAGTTTGTTCTCAAGATCGCGAACCTGCGTAACGGTCGGGCGTTTGGCTTTAGCTGCCATTATCGACCTCCTTTGAGAACTCGTCCAGGGCCTTCTGTGTGGCGGCCATGCCGTACTTCACCAAGAGCTGGTAGGCCTTGGCCGTCTGAATGCGGTTATTCCTGGCGAACTCGCGAACCGCCTCGTGGGTTTCGCGGAAGACGCTGGCGTTCTTCATTTCAATCTCTTCGGGCATCGTTTCGTTTCCTTCGTTTCGTTCGTTTCGGTATGCTGCTTACTATGCCGAACTGCTAAAGGCTTTTCAAGTGCAGTTTAGAGAAAAATGTAAGTCTGAGGCTAATTACGTTCCAGGTCAGGCGGGGGCTTTCGGTATCTCAATGGCACATTTGGCCGAGATCTTACTTACCTTGTCCCGCCGTCGCTGGGCCGTTCGTAATCCCCGACGTTGGCCCGACCACAAAGTCAGGCCACACGACGGAAAGGGTTAATCGTTGATCCAGCGGAACACGCGGGATATGCCGCTACGGTATGAGCTCTGCGCTTTCCGGCAACGAATACAATGGCGCCGATGGCCGCGCTTCCAAAAGTACTTCCAGCGGTGGACGCCGAAAAGGCAACGGAGGCTGAAGTCAGACATTGCTCTCCTCCTCAAGGTGGCCGTAACGCCGGTCAAGGTCGTCAAGAGCTGCCTCGGCGCTATCGAAAGCATCGTGAATAAGAACTTCCATGTTCCCCATGTCGATGACGTTCAAATAGAACTCGTCATTCCCTGGAAACACCATGGCCACGATTTCACCCGTGTCCGGCGGGTAGTACGTCACGAGCTCGCAGTAGTCGACCGTCAGCCGCTTGTGTAGGTGGGTTGTGATTGCTCCGTTCATGATTTCCTCCGTTTGTCGTGCCATTCTTCAAACGCTTCCCAGCACGGGTGATCTTGGTCCGGCTGGTCTTCAATGTCGATGTGCTTCGAGTCCGTGAACAGCGGGCCGAATCGCCGGCTAAACGTCCAGTAGTGCACGACTCCGGCCTTGTCCTTACCTTCGCCGAAGAACGTCAAGTGGGAGCACTCCTGGCAGTAGTCGGAGCCTTCAGAGTTGCAATTGATTGAACTGCATGAGTCCGGTTTGCTCATGGTCAGGCTCCTGAGTTCTTGTAGGTGGCTGGGTTTTTCTTCGGTGCTACGAGGTCGCGATTCTTGGCGTCCTTCTTAATCAGTCCATCAAATTCGGCACACCATTCCCGGCCTGCCTTCCTCCACAGATCCTTCTCCTGCGGTTTCGCGTTGGCCTGCTCGCGGCACCACTTGTTTGTTTTGGCAATTATCCCGTCGATACACCTTTTTTCTTTCGAATACTCCAACACTTTCTCGCTGATAGCAAGCTTGATTTCGTTGATCTTGGTTCTTGTGCGTCGGCGTCGGTCTGCTCTGCTGCTCATAACTCTTCTCCTTTGCGGTCAATTGAACCGAAATTTTGCTTTGATACATCCGCATCCAGATCGTTTCAGCTTCCAGATCGTAGCGATTGTGCGAAGTAGCGAGTTGCCTTCATAGGCGATAACGTACTCCCAAAGCCCAGCCTTCACTGCCTTCCACTCGTGTACTTCAAAGTTGTAACCCATCACTCTTCTCCTTTTCGATAGTCGCCGGCCGTAAACGGAACGATCACGCACATCTCGTGGAGCCGTGAGTCGATCCGGTCGCCGTAGCGCTCTTTGATTTGGTTCATCGTCAGGTTGGTGGTCAAGAACGTGCGGCCTCCGCAGCTCTTGAAAATGTCGTAGCGAAGAGACAAGACCATCTCCATGATCTCCAGCTTGTTACCGTAGTCGTTCGCCATGGTCTCCTGGCCAAAGTCGTCGATCGCCATGTCCCAGTAGCATTCCGGAACGTTCGCGTACCAATCAGGTTCGATGATCTTGAAGAACTCGTTCTTGTCTCTCAGGAAGATCTGAGCCAGCTTGTCAGCTCGACGCATGGAGCAATCGGAGATGTACTCCAGCATCGTTTTCAACCAGAACGTCTTGCCGGAGCCGCAATGGCCGCAGAGGAGTAGCCCCTTGTTTTCCTCCTTGGCTTTGACTGCGATGGTGTAGGCCGCAAGCTTTCGGTGTGAACGTTCGTCGCGGATCTGGTACCCCAGCTTGACGATACGGCGCTGCATCTCTTCGATTGATGGTTTCTCAGACATTGTCATACCCCTGATCTGGAACGCCTTCGGTGTAGTCGGATTTTTCGAAGTGCTTCGGGTTGGCTGGTGGTGAGTTCTTGGATGGCGCTCTCTCAGGGAATATCCCCTTCCATCCATTCGCAACGCTATCGTTTAGGCAGCTGACGGCATGGCTGACATCAAACGGTTCAAGCTTCTTGAAGAGTGCTTTGATTGCCCTCTCGGTAAGCAATCCGTTTTTCAATTCTGACCGGTGGTCACAGAAGTCTTGCCACGCCTCTGCAAACAGCGTTGTGTTGAAATTATCCGGCAGGGGGCTGGCGAATACCGCGGCATCGTGCTTTTCTTTCTGAGTCTTCGGCTTTGGTGCTGGCTGATCTGGTTCGAAAAGCTGAAGTTCCTCAACGCGCTCTTTATTGTTTGTATTATGACTCTCTTGCTTATGACTCTCTTCTTGTAGAGTGCCCTTTGAGTTACTTTCCGGAGTGACACTGGAGTTGTTCTCCGGAGTACCCCTAAAGTCACTCTCCGGAGGTTGCGCTTGTTTTTCATCAGGGCCAGGATGGTCAAAGCACTTATGCTTGATGAAAAAATAAGTGTTTGGCTGGTGCGTCAGCGGATTACCTGGCTGGACGTAAATGAGCTTTTCAGACTTGAGTTGACCGAGCGCCTTGCGCAACCCTGACTTAGTTATTCCGAGCTGTCCAGACAGTGTTTCTTGCTTTGGGTAAGCCTTACCGTTCTCGCCTGCATATCTGAGAAGTCGGCCATACAAGAGCTTTGCCGTTGAGCTGAGTGTGTCAAGTGCGTAAATCCCCTCTGGGATGTAGATCCCATTGTACTGCTTAAACGGATTGAAGAATTTCATGATCTACCAGTTCTCCGTAAAGGCGAAGCCGATAGCTTCATTCTGGTTGCTCCGCGTGGTGATAAACCCTCCAGCTCTAAGAGTGGCAAGTCCAGCCACAACCTCCCATTCTTCAACCTCGCACGCTTTCGCAATATTCTCAGTTGAAGTGGTACACACTTCGGCGTTTGATGATTTATCAGCGATGAAGATAAGAATGAGTTTATGGAGTGGGCGAAGCCTGATTTGAGAGTTCAGAGCTTTGCTTAGCATGTTGGACGGCATCTGAAGTGCCTCCTGATGAGGCTGAGACCGGGAAGGGCTCAACTGTTAGCAACTGGAAAAAGGGGAGGCGGAAGGCCCAGTTGAAAAACCTTGCAAGAACTTTCGTTCTCAACGCCAACGGGATGCCGCTAAACATCTTGTTCCGTTGCCGCCACCCCTAAAATAACAAACGATCAGGGATTGTCAAGCGGTTCCTTTTTCCGCATCGTGATTCAACTGCCAGCGCCGCGACATTACAGCAGCTTCGGATCTGTTCACCAGCTTGGAAATTTCCTTCATCGTCATGCTGGTCGCGAAGAAAGCATCTTCTTCGGTGGTCCACTTGCGGCGGCGGAACTTCCGCGACCGCGTTTTCTTCTCGGTCTTGGGGTAGCGCATCGTTTCGATAGCTGCGTGCAGCCGTTTCAGGTAGTCGTCTGGGTCCATGGTGTCAGGAATGGCAATGTCGAACGTCGTGCTGACTGATCCACTGAGCTCGCCGTTCTCCGCCCCGTGAAGCGTCATGCTGAGGTATTGCTTGTGGTATGTCGTCTCGATGTTCGCCCCTGCCATATTGAGCTCTACAACGACAGCGTGAGGGCTTACGTCTGCGCCCGTCATCGCGTTGAAGTTTGTCACCCATGAGAGGACTTCGTTCAACGTGGTCTCTTTGCATAGCTTCGCAACGTCTTGGGGTGTAACTTTGTTCATAATTCGTCGTCTCCTTGTTCGTTATCGCATTCGTCGCAGACAGGCAATCCGTCTTCGTCGTCCTTATCTGAATCGTAACCGCATCGCCAGCACGGCGGGGGATCCGGTTCTTCCGGCGGGTTCGTCAGCCATGGTGGGCCTAGCATTATCGTTTCTCCTTGTGGATGTTAACGAAATCTGTTTCGTCAACATGGGTTGGTTGAGGGTATTATCCGCCGCCGTAAACATACTCGGCGACGATCTTGTGTTCTTTGGTTGTGTCGATTACGATGGTTGGCGGGCCGAGGTATTCGGCGATGTAATTGGGAAACTCCGCCAGAGCTTCCTCCAACGTTTCCGCGTAGGCTACTGCCATGCCAGCCGTATGGTCATGCAGTACGTCTTTCCAGATGAAGAGCTTCATCGTCCCTCTTTGAGGATTTTGTCAAGGTTGAGGATCTTCTTGACCGAATCGGCCATGCTTTCCTTCAGGTTCTCGTTGATCGTGGCTTTGACCTGCTCCGCAACCTTCGAATCAAGTCGCTTCGTTTCGGCCTCGACATGCCTTGAAACTTGCTTCTGTAAAAGCCATTCAAGGCGAGTTTGATCTGCGCCGTAACCGTTGGAAGCCTTCCCGTTTCGGTCCACCTTACAGTGTAACGCTTCAGCAAACTGATCCTTAATGATGGTCCGGACGCTGATATCCTTGCGAATCACATCGCCGAATCGGTCGGTAGTCGTTACCTTCCCCTTCAGGAACCGGCGAACCTCCTCAGTCACCGCCTTCTCGATAATCTCTTCAGCTTTCTTTTCAGCCGTTTCAACAGCCTTTTTTGACACCGTACTCTTTGTCTCTTGGACGATGCGACGAACCACGGCATTCTTGATTGTGTCGTCAACATTACCCTCGTCGTCCATCCAATCGATGTGAACTTCAATTTGCATCTTCATGTTACTTATCCTTGTTCCGGTCGTTCGCGGCAAGCCTGGCGCTGGTCTTCCTCCCAGTCTTCCCGGCCTCCCCACGATGGTTTTTCTTGTTCAGGCTGGCGCGGCTTGTGCCGCCCAGGGTTGCACCGCAGGCAAACGCCTTGGATCTTTACCGGCTGGCTGCAGGTGCAGGGGTTAATCTTCGACATAGATCCAGTCTTCCAGGTCGCACGGCGGGATCTGGCGCTTTGCTTCCTTGTCAACCAGGCGCCGGAGCTCTGCCGAATCTACCGCAGCTCGCCGGTTTGTGTTCTGCTGCATCTTTCGCAGTGCCTGGATCTCTTCAATGTGCTCCCGGTCGCGGATCGTTCCGACGGCAAACATTCCCAGGATGAAAAGACAGATCGCGGAGACGCCGGCCGCTCTTGTGATTTTGGATAGCATTATTTCAGTCTCCCGTCAGTCGCCCACTCGACCAGGAAAAAACATTCGGCCGGCGTGAGCTGTTCAAGTTGGCCGATGAATTTAGTCAGCTCTTCCACCGACTCGATGAATGCTAACTCGGCGTCTGCCATAGTGGTTACCAGGTTCGCCGGGACAATCGCCGCGACAGGATCAAATTTAAGGCCAGTGTGGGCCATACGGACCGCTTCCATTTCCTGGCCGGTTAGAAAATCCCGCACATCCGCCATGGTGCTCGTTTTGATAGCCATCCAGCTATGGATAGCCCTGGACGCTCCTTTGTTCGCTGTGCGGTACTCTCTGGCCAATTCAGCCAGGATCTCAGGGTCGATCTTTGGGCAAACCGACTTGTAGGGTTTCACTGCCATCTTGTCTATTCTCCTTTTCGGGGTTCGGGGTTACTGTCTGGCCGTCCGGCCGGGTAATCGTTCTGGGGCTTCAACCGGAAGTAAAGCGTCGCCAGCGTGACAAGCGCGATCATTGGGATCGAAATGTAGTCAGGCATTACACGGACCTCATTTCTGTCAGGTGTGTTTTCTCAGCCTTGGCAACTGCATCTTCCAGGCTGGCGAAGCTTTCGCAGAACCATAGGCTATTGCCATCGTCCCACTTCACCTGGTTCTTGCCAAGCCCAGGCTTTCGCCTCTCGTTGAGCTGCTTCTCATCCCAGGCTTCCGCCGCTGGGAGGTTGTCAATCTCCCAGAAAAACATGAAATTGTCGCCGAATGAGCGAAAACTGAAGAGGATCCCATGAATCGTTTGTTCAAGCATAGTGCTTGCGCTCCTTGTTAAAAACTACGTCAATGACACTCAAATCGCCGTACTTGTCTTCGCACAGGGACATGCCAAGATCCTGGAGCCTGTCAAAAAATACCTGATCGCTATGAGCGTGGGAAAGCGTACCTGCCATGTCCACATCCAGGCCATGCGCCGCCATCGCTTCGAGAATCTTCTCATTCCTCAGAATCCGGTCACGCTGACGCTCCCAAATTCTGATTGCCGCACGCTCGCAAGCCATCGAGGATCCGCGCCCGCTGATAATGCTCTCGATTCCCCTGATCTGACTCTCGATCCACTTCAGGCGCCCCTCTGGCGGGTCGAATGGTTTTTGGTTACTCATCATCGTTTCTCCGTTTGGGTTAATCTCGCAAGTGAGAGGCGCCACGCCGGCGACGCCCCAGGGCTTGGGGGATTAGGCGCAAGGAAGCTGGGACACGTGAAATCTGTAGTGATCTCCAGAATCGAAGGAAATCACGAGCAGCCAGCAATTGTCAATTTTCAGGTGAAAATCACTCTCCAGGATCGAAAGAGCCAGGGCCGCAATTGCATGTTCAGAAGTAGTTACGAAATCGCCACCGGCCACGTTTATCTCCACCTTGGAATTAGAGGGAATCAGACCTTCGGCTATCGATGTTGCTTCTCTTGAATCCATGTCGTTTCTCCTACAGGTGGTCGGTTGTCAGCGTGATTTTGGTCGGCATATCCCGGTAGGGCTCGGCAACCTGCCAGGAAATTTCTACGATGCCTTTCGGGATGCGCGGAGATTCAAACGAAAAACTGTGATGTACGATATCCGCAGCTGTTCGCGCCAGGATGTTTTGCAGGTACAACTCTTCGGCCAAGTCTTCCTGGCCCGCGCTCTGCTGAATTAGGAGAGTACAACGCTCTTTCGAATGCAGCGGTTTCCCGCCTTCCGTTTTCCTGGTGACTACCGTTCCCGGTACGATCATGATTGTGGGCTCGAAAATTTCGCTCATGCTGTCACCTCTGTCCCGTCGCGCTCGATGATCTTATCGACTTCTACCGTCCACTTGGAACGCGTGAGAATGACGAAGGGGAGTGCCGCGTCTTCGATCACGTAGATCAAGAGGCCGATCCGTTCGGCTCCGTTCGGCTCCTGGTACAATACCTTTCGCGGTATTGCCATTTCGCTTCCATCCAGTGCATTGGTGGAAGCGAATTTAAGATTGTGTTTTTTGTCCGCTTGGTTGGCCATTCCTTTCATCTCCTGCTGGGGTTTCCGTTTCATTCGTGCGTTTCGTTAAAGCTACTAATACAGGACGTTCCGGCATATGTCTATATCTTTTTTGAAAGAAAGCTATACTTTTATCAAAAGAGCATTATCTTATCATTAAGCACCACGAACGGAAACGACGAACGGAGAAAGTAAGATGGAAACGGAAAGAATCAGAAAGGCCCTTCAGTCCTTGGTTGGCAACACCGAAGCATTCGACGCATGGCTCGACGCATTCGCCCATGATGCCGACTTGATCGCCTTCCTGGGCCTCAACAAGAACGAGCGGGAAGTATCGCCGGAAGTTGAGAGCGCCATTAAGGAATGGCAGAAGAAAATGAAGACGATCCGCATCCACGCATGGATGAAGAACCTCGACGATGGCGTAAAGCAGCACTTCGCGATTAACTGGAAGATGGCGCACACCCTATTTAATGTCGCGTGCAAGTTCTACCCCGGCGGCGCCGATCAGCTCCAGGGCGTAGACTGGTACGGTATCTACAAATCACGCGACCTGGGCACATGGTCGCACGGCGGCCGCGTCTACACTATCTAGTCCACCGGGGGCCGCGCATCCTACACGCGGAACGAAACGAACGGAGAACGAAACGATGCCTAAGAAAATGAACCACGCCGAATATCAAATCGCGCTCACCAAGAAGACCAGCGACCAGCTGGTTTTTATCGCCAAGGATGCCCGTGAAGCGGTCAAGGCAATGCCCGACGGCGAGAATGCCGGCTACTACGCCGATGAAGTCCACTACTGTCTCCAGGAGATCAGGCGCCGCCAGGTGCTCGCCAGGGAGGACGCAGGCCCGAAGATGCGCAGACTGATGATCGTGAAGAAAACCGATCTCAGTGGCACGTCCACGAAGCATATCGAAATTCCGGTAGATTCCATCTTTCAGGATACGGTATACACGGAAGTCACGCCCGAACAGCTCAAGCAACGTATCGCCGAATACTGGGGGAAATAGTCATGGGAATGCACTACCGCGACGAAATGAAGATGGACGCCCTCTGGGACAAGGGAACCGTCAACGGCGAGTTCTCGATCCACAACCTGAACGCAGAAGACAAGGCCGAGATGGTCGAGCTCCAGGACCATTGGGATGAGTGCAATGACGCAGACATGGCCCGCGCCGAGGGCGCCGGGTTCATTGGCCAAACTGAAACCGTATTTGATGGAGCTTGGTAGGATGAACAAAACAGCACTTTACGAACTGGTTGAATTCGTCACCAACAACCGCGCCGACTACGGACCACGCGTCCGGTATCCTGTCAGCGTAACAGAGCACCAGCTTCAAAGGGGAATCATCATCCAACTGCAGAAGGACAACCTTCTCTCGGACGGAATCAATAACGGGATGAACTCATACCATTACGACATCACCACCGCCGGCGCCGAAGCTCTCAAAGCCCGAGGCATTCAAATCGGATGGCAGGACGCCGAGGGGGCAATCCAATGAACAAAATGACAATGAACACCACCATGAATTGCGAAAGTATCGAATACATCGCCAAGCGCGAAGAGTGCCGCGAATCTGATTTTTTCGATAACCAAAAGTTCCTGGAATGGTACGACAAAGCGGCCGCCTTGATCTTTGCCGGATCCACCAGGTCGGAAGTCAACAAGAAACTCTCCCCATGGCCGGCACTCGCCCCCGAACAGTTCAACGGCGTCCAGGCCGGTATGCTCGACGCCTTTCACCTCCTCCAGGACGATAACCGCGTCGTTCACAACCTCCCCTGCTGCCTCTTCCTGGGCCAGGATAAATACCAGATGATCTTAAGAGGGAAGAAAATCGGATCCCACCCGACTCACCGCGGAGCCGTCTCCTACATTCAACGGAAACTTGAAGAACCCACCATTTAGAAATAATCCCAATATGGTTATGCAAAGGGGTTGAAGTATGACTAATATGGTCATATATTTAAGGAAACCCAAACGGAGAACGTGACCATGAAAGCAAGTATCAGAAAAGCCGCCCGCCAGATCGAATGGAATACCCGCCGCGCGTGGACCGCCGTTGATAATGAGAACGCATACAAGGGCGATTACAGCGTCAAGGTCGCCGAGAAGGCCCAGCTCCGCAAGGATAAAGAGATTGACCACCTGAGAAGCCTGGGCTACGGGATGATCGAAATCCACGCCATGTTCGACGGCTTCAGATTCAAGAAGTAAACCACTCAACCCGAGCGCGGCGGGAAATCCGCGCCAAGGTGAAACGATGACACTCCACGGAATCAAGAAACACGTCAAGAGACTCGAAGAGGGACAGTTGCGAGAACTGTTAGAATACGTCCAAGATACCATTGATAGGATAAAGCCAGAGCTTTGGTGGAAAGGCGAGCCGCGCCACTGGTTTGAGTGCCCGTCCTGTGAGGCCACTAGAGACGCGCGGTTTACGTGTGGATGTACTGATCCCCTTCTGCGTAATGATCCTTTGAATGAATTCTATAGGTGTAATGCCTGCGGGGCAACTGATAACGTTAACGATCTTGAAGAGAATGAAGTTGGCGGCGGGTACGTCTGTAACAACTGCGGAAAGGTGATATGATAACTGAATTCATCACCAAGCACAACATAAGCCTGTACCGGCTGGCGCAACTCACCGGCGTCCACGTAAACACCCTACGCAGATGGCGCGATAACGGACCCCAGCACCCTGAACTTATGACAATGGCTCTCAAAGAGCTGGCGCGGAAGATCAAGAAGAAGTAACTTACCACATCCAAATCCCAAGGGCCTCGCCTTCATTTAGTCGGCGGGGCTTTTTCATGCCCGCACAAAAAACAGGCCCACCGGTAATTCCGGCAGGCCCGAACGAATGAAACGAAGGCTTAACGTACCTCTTCCACGCCAGGATGCAAATATTTCTTACCCTCAACGAAATGCGATTTTGTAAATTACCGCTTGAATTATACAGGGAAATAGGGGAACATTTTTAAGAGGGGTACGTCGGGGGTGACAAAGGCCATGCGTTGTATTTAACCACCATTTCCCAGCTCTCCCCGCTTCTCTCCCAATCCTCCCCGGTTTGACATCCCAGCATCTCAACGCTACTGTCATCCTCAGAACAAACGCCCGCGGATAATTCGGAAATCCCGAAAAATTCACGAGGATCGAGAAACAAAAAGTCATTGAAAAGCGCGAAGCTCCAAGGGAATCAAGAGCCCACTGTCGTAGACAGGGAATAGAGCCAGCGCGTGAACACCAAGGGTGACACCATGCCAGAGCCTAAAAGGCCAGAGCCGAACCACAAGAAAGTGAAGGACACCACGAAGGCCAGAGCAGCAGCAAAGGCGAGTGCAGCCAGGAAGCGGAAGTTGAAAAAGAAGAACCGTCTTTGTACCGCTGGGGAGATGGCCGCAATCAACGCCTATCTTGATCCCGCGTGTAAGACCTGGAAAGCCGCGGTAGAGATCGCTTATCCAAACAGGAAGGGGAATCTTGGTGGATACGCTACCCAGGTCTCCCTGCGTCCAGCTGTGATTGCTGAGTTGAAGCACCAACGAACACTAATCCAGTCCAGGGTGCGCCAGAAGACCGAGCTTACCGCGGAGAAGATCATCGAACAGTGCCGGCGGCTGGCGTTCACTGACATCACCGACATCCTCCAGTACCGAAAGGGGAAGGATCCGAACGGTTGCCCGGTGTACATGATGAAAATGACCGACTTTGAGGACTTAACTCCCGATATCAAGGCCGCAATCAAGGATATCGAGGTCGAAACGACTCAAATCAAGGGACAGGACGATCTTCGCATCCAGAAAATCAAGATTCGGATGTATGACAAGCAGGCAGCTTTGCGCGATCTGGGGAAGCATTTCAACCTGTTCGTCGAGAAGATAGACGTCAGCCATTCCGGCACCATTGGCCACGTTCATACGTCCATGGCGGAGATGAGGACCATGTTTGAATCGATGACCCAGGAGGACCGCGAAGCCTGGATTGTGAAACGAATGAAAACGATACGAGGTGAAGACGATGAGAATGCAGCGAATCACTAACCCCAAGCGCCTCAGCGCTCCGAAGGTACGCCGCAAGCGGATGAAGAAGAAGGTGATGAAGGCTACGAGCATGATGACTTGCCATGGCAATATCGGAGGTATCGACACATCCGACTTCCCTCCAGGTTCCTTCATCGTCGTTGACAATAAGAGCCCTGGAGGTCTCAAGGCTGTACCCGCGAGAGATGACAGTTACATCGACTGGAGGAAAGGGCTCAAGACCCCAGCCGGACCGCCGACGAAGTGCTACCCGGTGAAGAATACCGCCATGATTGAGAAGGTGAGGCCATGAGTGAAGACAAGATAGTCCCTCCACCTTGGATTGGTGGACCGCTATGTGACCCCATGAAGGTGCCAACTGGCAAGCCCAAGACATACCGCCGGTATGCCGACATAGCCCCGCTGTGGGAAGATGCCAGGCGTGAGCTGGATGAAGTTGTTGAAGCCAGGATAGCGAGAGCGACGAAGATCAAGAACGATGACTTCACTATTGACTACCTCGACAAGATGACCGACGAAGCGAAGGACATGACGCCCGAGGAATACAGGGCTCTGCATGAGAGATCAAGGTCGATGGGAGATCCAGACTTCACCCCACCCCTCGAAGGCGTCAGCGATGACATCGACCAGGTTGAGGCAGTGATTCGGAACTACCTGCTGCCAGCGATCAAGGGAACCCCAGCGCTGAAGGTGAACCGGGCGGCGCTGGACGAACTGTTCAAGCGATTGGATCCCGAACCTATTCGAGCCCTCCTAGATACCAACGTCCTGGTGATTGAAGAGCTGATGCCGGAAGAGGATCAAGAGCAACTGTTTGATGACGCGGAGGTCAACGATGAACCTGGTAATTGAATACCTCGGGGGGAAATGCCCGGTCCAGGCCGGTGGGGAGATCAATGGAACTCCATTCTACTTCCGCGCTCGCGGTGCAAGCTGGACCATGTCAATCGGGTTGATGCCGCTGGGGATCTGCTGCGACGAAGGTGATAACGGCGGATGGCACAGGGAAGAGCCCTACGGGAAGAACTTCGAAGCCGGGTACATGCCGACCGCTGAAGTGAAAAAGATCATTGAGCGATGTGCCAAGGAATACCTGAGTGAATGAGCCACGCCCCAAGATACGTCGAATGTCCGGCCTGCCAACGATGGCACCCGGTCGCCAGGATCCAGACGGAAGCCAGAAGATACGTACAATGCCGGTGCGGCCAAACGATTGAACTGAAAACGAGAGGAACGAAGTAATGAGTGAAGAACTCCATTGGGAAAAGTTGTCGGATAAACATCAATGCCCTACGTGTAAGAATGCAGCCGTTAACGCATATCGCCCCCTCGGATCCCCTGAAGATTCGTGGAGGTACAAAGTCAAGTGCAATTGCACGTCTCCCGGACACCTTTACTTCACCTCACAAGGCAAGATGATTAAGGCGTGGGGGGATCGGGTAAGGGTTATGAAGAGATCCATCGAAGAGCAAAG
>Ga0255048_10001348_pt1 | contig 17163 bp, 19 predicted proteins | sample JV7_2_2_MG_FD_183619 | JGI IMG/M metagenome (GOLD analysis project Ga0255048, IMG submission 183619) | Seawater microbial communities from Jervis Inlet, British Columbia, Canada - JV7_2_2 | ecosystem: Environmental > Aquatic > Marine > Inlet | place: Canada: British Columbia | collected 2016-10-06
CTGGGCGAACACCAGCTCGGGCACCGCGGCCCGGATGACGAGCAGGCCCACCAGCACGAGCACCGCGGCTCCCAGGAGCCGGGGCAGCACGCGGCGGGTCTCGTCGGGGATGGTGCGGTCGCCGCGCTCGAAGCCGGCCTCGGGAATCGGGATTCCGAAGAACCACAGGATGGCGATGAGCGCTGCCGGGATGAGGAAGCCGAGCCCGACCGGCCAACCCAACAGCACGATCACGACCATCTGCAGTCCGGCCAGTACGAAGACGAGCCCGACGACGGCACGCCGCACCAGCATGGGGCGCGGCGACCAGAGCCGGATGCGGGCGGGTTCGAGCTCTTCGCCTGCAGCGGCCCTGCGGGCGTCGCGGCGCAGCGCGGACAGGGTGCGCGACGACGTGAACTGCAGCAGCATCGCCAGGGCGATGGCGAAGACCACGGTGAGCAGCGTCACCGACACGTTCCAGCGGCGGATGACGTCCGCGGTCTGCGGCATGAGCACCAGGGCGGCGCCGACCATGGCCAACACGAGGAGCTCGCCGCGCACCGCGATGAGCGACTGGAAGATGCCGGCGAAGCGCTGCCGGCGCAGGGCGAGCACCAGGATCCCGGAGATAGCGAGCAGCGCCAGCCCGATCGTCTTGAAGAAGGCTGCGAACCACAACACCCGCACGTGCCAAGAGTCGACGAGGGCGGGGTCGGTCCAGAAGCGGTCGAGGATCCGCCAGGTCATGGCGTTCTCGACGAGGTCGGCGATGGCGACGCCGGCCAGGACGACGAACCCGGCGACGATCAGGATGTCGTAGGTACGCCGCTGGCTGGTGTCGGGGTCGATGGGCGGGAAACGTCTGGCCCGCAGCAGGAGGAGGGCGATGAGCGCGGTGTACGCCGGGATGAGCAGGAACGTGTCGATCGCGAGGGAGGTCAGCACCACGCCGAAGGCGCTGGCGAAGGCGTCGCCGACGAGCTCCCCGTAGGCGAACCAGGCGCCGACCGCCTCGGTGACCTGGCCGAGTTTGATGCTCAGGTCGAACTCGAACACGCGGGCCAGTGAGCCCAGCCCAGCTGAGGCGCTCCCTGCGGGACGCATGCCTCGGAGCAGAGCGTCGAGCTGGCCCTGCACGACGAGCACTCCGGCAACGGTGATCGCGGCCAGCGCCATCGCCTGCGGCCAGCGCCGCGGCCCATCGTCTGTGGGGAACAGCCACTGATCGACGGCTGCGGCGAACTTCGACTCGCCGATCCTCCGTTCGGCGGCGCGATGCAGATCGTGGCGGACCCACCACAACGGCACGGCGGTGAGCGCCAGAGTCCCCACGATGACGAGCACGTACCAGAACGCCTCGGGCTGCTCACCGAACCGGGCCCACTCCCTGGTCCAGGAGAGGAGGATGATGAGGATGGCGCCGCCGGTGGCAATCCAGGTCGACTGGCGCACCCAGTCGGCGGTGGCGAACCGGCGCCCGAACCAGCTGCGCGGCTGATAGTCGACGTCGCCCGGGTAGCGGTCGAGGAGGCGCCGGTTGAAGGCGGCCATCACCATGATCGACACCGCCCAGGCGGGGGCGAAGATGTCGGCGATGATCTCCCACTCGCCGATCCTCCAGGGGAGGCCGCTGATCAGCGCACCGTCGGCGTTCTGAGCGAAGTCGAGCTGGGTGACGACGAAGATGCCGAGGGGGACGAGCAGCGCCAGCATCCACCAGCCGGCTCGTGGCGAGCGCTGTTTGTCGTTCATGCGGTGATCCTCCGAGCCACACACTCGTACGCCATACGGACAGCCGCGGTGGGGACGGGTCCCGACCCGGCGCCACGTTACCGGCTCGGGCTGGGTGGGGCCCGGTGACTAGTCACGTCCGGCGGGTTTCTGCTCAGGATTGGCGGCCGTGCTGCCGACGAAACCCCCAGATGATCGCACCTTCAAAGAAGCCGGCGAAGCCCGACCCGGTCGGGACCAACGTGCGCGACTTCCTGCGCCATCAGCGTCCGGGCCGTGCCCAGGTGGCCGAGTTCTGGGAGTCGCTGGTGATCACGCCGCCGGTCGCCATCGGCGTGACCGTGATCCTGCTCGTCCTCCTGGTCGGCGGTTACGCCATCGGAGGAGGCTTCCGCGAGAAGACGGATGCCGTCCCCACCGACACCGAAGCCGCCGCCGCCGAGCTCGTCGACACGAGAACGGCGCTGGTGGCAGCACAGGACGAGGCAGCAGTCCTCGAGGCCGAGGTCGTCGCCCTCACGGCGGACAGCGAGACCTTGCGGGCTTCAGCGGAACGTTCCCGGCTAGAGATGACCCTGGTCGTCACCATCTACGAGGAATGCGTCCAACAGTCAGACCCAGCAGCCTGTGTGGCCGGAGCCCGCGACCGCGCCGACGCCTTCCTGAACGAGCTGTTCCCGGCGAGCGGGTAGGCGACGCCACGGCACTCCGCCGATTGTCCTAATGACCTCTGGCGTGTGAAGGCAGCACTCGCGCGGAAGACTCAGCGGCTCTCGCGGTTCCGCTGCGCGGGACAACGTCCGCCCCCAGCCGAACGACCCAGTGAGCGGCGACGCGTGGCGGTGTTCTCGGCGACTTCGGCTTGGCCGCAGCTGGCTTCGCCGCAGTTGACATTGCAGCGCCGAGGACGGACACTCAGAAGACGATGCCTGGCGCACGGCGACCCGGAACACCCGAACAATGATCGCCGCTCTGGCGTGGCTCGTGGCGATTCCGCTGTTCATCGGTCTGTGGATCTGGCTCGACCCATGGGTCATCTGGCTCATCATCGCCGCCGTCGTGGGAACGGCGAGCTACATCAGCCGCGGCCGCACCGCCTCAACCGATGAGCACGCCAGCGACGACCTTCCCCGCGTCCAGGACCGAGCGTTCCTGCGCGAAGGTGATCCCAGTCAGGCACTCGACTTCCTCTGGCGCACCGAACGCCGTGGGCGCCCCCCGACGGACGGATCCGATCCTCCGGATCGCTGAGGACCGCCGCCCGTCGAATCGGCAGGCCCGACGGCGTCTCTATCGGTACAGCAACTCCCAAGGAGGACCGATGCAGAGACGATGGCGGACCATGATTCCGTTGCTGGCCCTCGCCCTTATCGTGACCGGGCCAGCGGCGCTGGCGGCGAGCGATGGGAACGGGGACCTTGTCACCGACAACGCCCAGGATCGCACTTCCGACCGGGTGCAGGACCGGGTCACGGATCGGGTGCAGGACCGTGAGACCGACCGCGTGCAGGATCGCGAGGCCGACCGGGTCCGTGACCACGTCGTCGACCGCCCGCAGTGCGATCGCGACCCCGAGGCCGACCGTCCCGCCGACTGCCGCACGGACCGGCCCACCGATCATCTGCGGCCGTGGCTGGAGCGGTGCATCAACTGGGTCACCGAGCACACCGACATCCGCACCAACGACAGCCTGCGCTTCTGGTGGCACCTGTGCCACCGCCTGGCCTGGAACCACGCCCACCCTGTCTGATCACCAGCGACGGTACCGAATCGGTGGGGACGAACTCGGGGGCCGCCATGGCCCTTGAGTTCGACGATGCACTGGTCGACGGCATCCGGGAACGCTCCGACGACGCGTTCGCCGCCGTCTACCGGCTGATCGCGTCCGACCTGGCATCGTTCGCCTACGGCATGGTGCGCGACCGCGGTGCCGCCGAGGACGCCGTGCAACAGGCCTTCCTGGAGCTGGCCAGGGCCGCCCCCGATCTGCGCGGCGACGGTCGGTCGCTGCGGGCGTGGCTCTATCGCAGCGTCCGGTACTCCTGCCTCGACGAGCTGCGCCGGCGGCGGCGCCGTCCCGAAGACCCCACCGAACACCTCCCCGATCCCGGCGTCGCCGGCGAACCCAGGCTCGCCGACCCCGACCTCCAGGAGGCCCTGATGGCGCTCACCGATCGGCAACGCGCCATCGTCGTGCTACGCCACGTGGTCGGCTGCTCCATCGACGACATCGCCCAGATCCTCGAGACGAACCGCACCGCGGCGTATGCAGCATCGGCGCGGGCCGAACGCCGGCTGCGCAAGGAACACGCCCGCGTCGAATCCGCGGGCGTCGCGGCGTCTTCACCAACAGAACCCGCAGAGAGCACACCATGACCACCGACCTCCACGACCGACTCGCCGGCCTCAGCGTCGAGATGGCGCCGGAGACCGCCGAGCGCCACCTCGTCGAAATCCGCCGCGAGCTGCGCTCCCCCGGTCCCGCCGTCGTGCGTCCGCCGCGCCGCCGCCGCCGGCTCGCCGTGGTCCTGGCCGCCATCGGGCTGCTCCTGCTTCCGGCGGCCGCCGCCATCGCCGCCGAAGACGCCGTGCCAGGCGACCTGCTGTATCCGGTGAAGCGCACCACCGAATGGGTGCGGTCCGTGATCGACTCCGACATCGACACCGTGCACCGCATCGAGGAGCTGGAGACGGTCCTCGACCGCCATGCTCCGGTCGACGTCGTCACCGACCGCCTCTCCGACGCCGACGCCGCCGTCACCGACCATCTCGAGCACCTGGACCGCCTCGCCCGGGCCCGGGACCGCATCGCCACCGACTACCAGGGCGGGCCCGGCACCGATGCGCCCGCAACGGACGACCCGGCGGGCGCCGATCCTGATGGTGAGGGCCCGGCACCCGACCGGGAGCGTGACCAATCAGGGAGTGATTCCGGTGACCATTCCACCACCACGGTCGCCGAGCACCCGACGGACACCACGGTGCCTCCGGACACGACGACCACCACCGTCGGCGAGACCCATCGCAACGAGCCCCCACCCCGGGACCGTCGCGGCGACGGGTGAGCGCACGTAGCCTCTGCGGCGATGGCCGACATCACGATCGACGAGCTACTCGCCAACGCCCGCGCCGGACTCGACCGGGTCGACCCGAAGGACCTGGACGAAGCCCAGGAGGACGGGGCCCTGGTCGTCGACACTCGCACCGGGGAACAACGTGACCGCGACGGCGAACTGCCCGGCGCCCTGGTCATCGACCGCACCGTGCTGGAGTGGCGCTTGGCCCCGTCGAGTCCATACCGCAGCGTCGACGTGGAGCCCGACCAGCAGGTGATCCTGGTGTGCACCGAGGGCTACAGCTCCAGCCTGGCTGCCGCCACCCTGCAGGAGCTCGGCGTCAACGCCACGGACGTCGTCGGCGGCTACCGGGCGTGGCGCGCCCACCTCGAGGGCCAGTCCTAGACGCGCAATCGGGGGCGCCCGTGTGGACGCCCCCGGTCGGTCGTCGTCAGCTCAGAGCCAGCGGTGCCGGCGGAACCGCTTCAGCTTGAAGCGGCCCTCGAGGGCATCGTGGTCGGACGCCCGCAGCTGGGTCGATGGGTCCCCGCTCAGGAACGCCGGGTAGGAAGCGTTGAAGTGCAGGAAGTCGACACCCCGCAGCTTCCAGATCAGCGCCGGGCTCACCAGCATGTGGTCGAGCACCTGGCTGTTCCCGTCGAAGATGAAACTGTACCGCTCCGCCCTCCGCTCCAGATTCACCAGGTTGATCAGCCGCACCTCGCCGCTGCCGCCTTCCAGGATCGACACCGGATCGTCCGGACCCTCGCCCGGCTCGCCGAACTGGAAGTCGTTCAGGTCACCGGTCACCATCACCATTGCCCAGCGGTCATCGGCGAAGATGTCGTTGACGAAGTCGCGCACGACCTGGGCCTGCATCTTGCGCTGCGTCTCGGTGACCCTGGTGAATGGCTGGTTCACACCGAACGGGGGATCGTCTCCGCCCTTCGACTTGAAGTGGTTGCCCACGATGTGGATCTCGCGGCCCTCCACCTCGAACAGGCCGTACAGCGGCTCGCGGCCCGGGCTGGCGCTTCCCGGCCCGAAGGCCGCCTCCACGTCCGGTCCGGACAGCTGGAACCAGTCGACCAAGTCGACCCGGTCGTCGTCGTACAGGAAGCCGACCTCGATACCGCGGCCGTCGCTCGTCTCCTCGGACACGGCCACGTAGCCGGTGCCGGCGGCGGCGTTGACCCTGTCGCCGAGCTCCTGGAGGATTGAGGTGTTCTCCACTTCCTGGACCACCAGGATCTCCGGCGTCCGCAGCTCACGGATGATCGCCGCCGTCAGCTTCGTGAGCTGTGTCTCCAGCTCCCCGGCAGTCGGCGTGCTACCACCGTCGTCCTTGCCCGGCTCGTCGAGCAGGTCGAACAGGTTCTCCACGTTGTAGGTGGTGATGGTGGTGTCGCCCTTGCCGCCGGAGCGCCGCGACACGGTGCCGCCGGGCAGGCCCTTGGCGTCGACAACGAACTCGGTCGGCTGCAGCTTGTACATGCCGAACGTGTAGTCGACGATGCCAACGAGGGACTCGACCTTGTCACCGGGCCGTACCTGAATGGCGTCGGCGACGGTGGCGTCGTCGACCAGGATCCTCTCCGGGTTGTAGTCGACCATGTTCGGTCCGAGCGAGCGCAGCAGGATCTGCTTGACGCTCGGCTCGTACCCGGACCCGGGCTTGGCGTCCTTCTTCGTCAGCATCCCGAATTCGCCGAAGCGGCTCGTCGGGGCAACGACCCGGCCGTTCTCCACGGACACCCGCATGCCCTCGAGGGCCTCCCAGAAGTCGATCCCGTCGGGGATGGAGACGTTGGGAAGATCGGTCAGCGCCACAGGTGCCGGTAGCGGATTACCGGTGGACAGCACGTCGATGAGCACGGTGTCGTCGATCCGGGTCAGCGGTAGAGCTGGAGCGAACTGCTGCTCCTCGATCTCACCGGCGATGACGACGTGGTCGCCGACGGACACCCCGGGCAGGCGGTCGGCGTCGTCGACGAAGATGCCGTCCGAAGTCGCCGGATCACCGTCACCTGCCGGGTCCTGGATCCACATGTCCCGGCCGTTGGCCGAGAAGGCCGTCACGATGCCTGAGGTCATGGCCGTCTTGCCGACGTGCGGCGAGAACTGGCCGGTGCCCTGGATCTCCATGATGGTGAAGGCGTCCGGGATGATGTCGGAGTCGTTGCGCGGCTCGATCTTGAAGTTGCCGAACGCATAGTTGAGTGGTCCCTGCACGCGGGCGAGCGGGTCGCCGGTGGTCGGGCCGTAGGTATAGGAACCGAGATCGTCGACCCGGGCCGGGCCGGACGTGTCGTCGATCTCCCACTCGCCGAAATCGCTCGGGGCGTCGGGATTGTCATCGGTGACGGTGACGCCCTCGGCGGCGACGAACACCGACTCCCACTGCTCCTGCGGGATGTCACCGGTGGGCAACACCTCGGCGAAGGGAACCGCGTTACCGGTCGATAGCGTGGTCGTCTGGCCGCCGGCGATCTGCGTCATTCCGAAGAACTCGGAGACGGTGCCCTCAACGGTCAACTCATCACCGACGTTGACGAAGCCGCTCGGGTCGAACAGCAAGAGGCCGCTCCACGGCCCGGTGCCGTCCTGGATGAACGCCATCCGGCCAGCCGAGGAGAAGAATGCCGTGACGACTCCGGTCGTCGTGACCTCCACGCCCTCCCACGGGGAGTCACCGGACGTGTCCGTCGTGAATTGGATGTCATAGATCGACACCGCCGGCGGAGGCGGGCAGATGCCATTGGCCGCACCGGGTGTGCCGAGATCACCGTCACCAAAGGCGACCGTGGAGGAACACCAGTTGGCGCCGACGTTGTTGTCGAGCGCCGGGTCTTCCAGCATCATCGAAGCACCAGTCGGGTCGGGGAACGTGGCGCCGTCGTCCCACTCGACGCGGTCGATCTCGTTGGTGCCGGTATCGACGAGGACCAGCTCGTCTGCGCCGTTGGCGAGGGCGATCCCGCCGTAGACGTAGTCGACGGCGACGCCACCGTTGGTCGTCGAATCACCGTTGACGCCGAGGACGAGGAAGCCTCCAGCAGCGATCGTCAGGGGACCGCCGTTGACGATGACATGGAGATCGGTGTCGTTGTCCTGGATCGTCCAGCCGTCGAGGTCAACGGTGCCAGGCCCGGCGTTGTAGACCTCGAACCACTCACCGTTGGCGTCAGACACCGCTGCCGGATTCTGGATGACCTCGTTGACGACGATCTGCGCCAGCGGGGGCGGTGGCGGAGCGAACGTCTGGCCGGTGTTCGGGGATCCGAACGTGTTGGCGGCAGGTGTTGCCCAGGTGAAGTCGCCCGCGGCCAGGCCGGTGCCCGTCAGCTGCAGGGAATCGCCGACCGCGGTGGACGACGTCTCCGCGACACCGATGTCCGTCGAGGACATCCCGTTCGCAGGGCCGCCCGCGGCCGTGAAGGCTCCCTCATAACTGAGGAACTGCACGACGGTCCCACCGTTGACGAGCGCAATGCCATCGGGCGGACCGTTCTGGATGCCGTTCGACGGGTAGTTGACGACGACGGTGCCATAGCCGCCACTCTGGTCGGGGATCAGACCCGAGAGCGCCGTTGTGTTGTAGGACGCTCCACCGTTGCCGTTGTAGAGCACCAGGCTCCAGGTCGACAGATCGGTGCCGGCCGGTCCGGCGATCTCGATCGCCTCTCCGGTGTCGGTGCTGGTGTTGTCGTAATGGATCTCGTTGATGAAGACCGTTGAGGCATCACCACCAACGGCCACCGCGGCTCCTGCCGGAATCAACACCAGGGCCGTCGCAACCACCATCAGGACGACCAGGAGACGAACGCGGCCACTTCTCGTCATCGAGCGCATACCCCTTATACCCCTTATCTCGAAGAACACACAAGCCTAGAGACCGCCGGTGTGCGGCGCGAAATCCGATCCCGCTGGCCCGTAGCCTGCCGGCCATGGACATCAGCACTGCTCTCGAGTTCGTCAGGGCCAACCCGCGCGGGATCATCATCACCCGGAAGAGGAGCGGCGACCCGCAGACGTCGCTCATCGTCGCCGGGGTCGACGATGCCGGGCGGGTCGTTGTCTCCGCCAGGGTTCGCTCCTGGAAGGTGCGCCATCTGCGCCGCGATCCGCGAGTGACCCTGACCATGTTCACCGACCGCTTCTTCGGGGAGTGGATCCAGATCGACGGCACCGCAGAAGTCCTGTCGCTGCCCGAAGCCATGGAGCCGCTCGTCGACTACTACCGGTCCATGCGCGGTGAGCATCCCGATTGGGACGAATACCGGGCGGCCATGACGGCTGAGCAGCGGGTCCTCATCCGCATCGCCGTCGAGCACGCGGGTCCCGACCGCTGATCGCCTGGGGGACGACCCCGATACCGCGGCGGCACACGGTGACGCATCGTGGCCTTGGACGCCGGCGACGGTCCGGCGCCGGAGGAGGACACGATGAAGAGAGGACGACGAGTCGCCGTGCTGCTCACGGTGTTCGTTCTGGTGCTGGCCGGCCTGGCGCCGGCCGTTGCCGCGAAGGACACCACGCCGGGGCTCCCGGTGATGGTTGGCCTCGGCGACTCCTGGACGTATGGGCAGGAGGCGACGGATCCGGCAACGGGTGGATACTTCGCGCTGACCCACGAGGCGTTGCGGAGCGAGTTGGACTGCTTGCCGGCTCAGTCGGCCAATGCTCGGGACGGCTGCAAGCAGTTGCAGGCGATCAACATCGCCCGACCTGCCCAGAACGGGTTGGACGGCGTGACGACACAGGCCGTGATCGACGAACAGCTGCCGGTGATCGTGCCGCTGATCGCCGACCGCAACGGTGACGCCAATCCGCGCAACGACGTGGAGGTCATCTACCTGAGCGCCGGTGGCAACGACGTCAGCGGCCCGGTGATTGCGGCGTGCTTGTTCGGTACCGAGGAGCAATGCAATGCGGCAATTCCGGCGCAATTGAGCCTGGTCGCTGGGAACCTGAACACGATCCTGGGCGAGTTGCGGGCCGCGGCGGGTCCGGACACACCGATCGTCGTGGTCACCTACGACAACCCGGTGCCGTTCTGCAATCTGAACGCCGACCCGAGAGCCGCCGCGCTCGGGCAGTTCCTGCTGGGGTCGCTCGACGGGGTCACTCGCGGGGTGGCGGCGGCACACGGAGCCACGGTGGCAACGACGCTCGGCCAACTTGGGGAAGGCGATTGGGTTGGGGGCACGGACTGCCTGCACCCGACCGACTCCGGTCACGACAAGGTCGCCGCCATCGCTACCGCGGCGGTCACCGGCTAGCACAGCCACAGCGAGCGCCATGACTCCCCGGCACCTGCCGGGGAGTCGGCGCGCGTCAGGCTCCCTCAAGCTGGAGGCGGAGCAGTTCGTTGCGGTCGGTGAGGAGCCGCAGCACCAGGGCGGCCCGGGCGTCCGGGTCGTCGGTTTCCAGCACGTGCTGCTTGTCGAGCATCTGCAGCGGCGCCAACTGGGCGGCCTGGTAGACGGCGAGCACCTGGTTGTCGGGAAGCTCGGGTGCCTCACCGACGTCGACGCCGAGCTCCGTCAGCAGACCGAAGGTGGTGCGCAGCTCGGCGGCACAGGCGTCCACCACTTCGGGATCAGTCGGCAGCGGTTCCGGCAGTTCATCGACATGGGCCCGCGGATACGGGTCGTCTTCGAGCCACTCGGTGACCCGGACCCGGGCCGAACCAACCGCGATCACCAGGCGGGAGCCGTCGTCCATCTCCGAAGACGCGGCTACCCGGGCCGCGGTGCCGACGTCGAAACGCTGATCGCCGCCGCCTACCTCGAAGCCCCGTTCGATGAGAACGATGGCAAACGGGTCGCCCGCCAGCATCACCCGTTCGTGCATCTCCAGGTAGCGCTCCTCGAAGAGCCGCAGCGGCGCCACGCCCCCGGGGAGCAGCACCGATCCCAAAGGGAACATGGCCATCTCGACGCTCACGACATCCAGGGTATGCCGCCCGGTAGGTTCGAGTGCGGAGAAAGGGGCAACATGCAGATACTGCTGTTCGACGTCGGCGGGGTGCTCGGCTCCAACGGGTGGGATCGCAACCAACGGCGGCGAGGTGTCGACCACTTCGGGCTCGATTGGGACGAGTTCGCCGACCGGCACGACCAGATCGCCGAGTCGTTCGAGACCGGGAGGTTGTCCCTCGACGGCTACCTGGACCGCACCGTGTTCTACCGGCCACGGGACTTCACGACGGACGAGTTCAGCGACTTCATGCGCGCCTGCTCGCAACCGGATCCCGAGGCGCTCGCAGTGGTCGCCGATCTCGCTGCCACCGGCCACTACCAGCTCGCCACATTGAACAACGAGTCGCGCGAACTCAACGAGCACCGCATCGACGCCTTCGAACTGCGGCCGCACTTCTCGCTGTTCTTGAGCTCGTGTTATCTGGGGCTGCGCAAGCCAGACCTGGAGATGTACCGGATGGCCCTCGACATCACCCATTGCCCGCCGGGCGACTGTGTCTTCATCGACGACCGGGAGCTCAACATCGAGTGCGCCGGCGATGTCGGCCTGGACGGCATTCACTTCACCGACGCCGCAACCCTGCGCTCCGACCTCGCCGAGCGAGGCATCGCCGCGTGATGCGCTACGGCACCCTCGGCGCCGGCGGGCCGACGGTGTCTGCGGTCGGGCTCGGTCTGGCCGCCTTGGGGCGCCCCGGCTACATCAACGTCGGCCACGGCGTCGACCTGGCAGGGAGAGATTCGGTCGACGCCCTCGGCGCCCACGCCGGGGACATGCTCGATGCCGCGATCGCCGCCGGCATCACCTATGTCGACGCCGCCCGCAGCTACGGCAGGGCCGAGGCGTTCCTCGCCGTCTGGCTGGACGAGCGCCCCGAGAACGACTGGCCCGTGATCGGTTCCAAGTGGGGCTACGTGTACACCGCTGACTGGCAGACGGACGCCGACGTTCACGAGGTGAAGCACCACGACCTCGCCACCCTCGACCGCCAGCTGGCCGAGACCAGAGACCTGCTCGGTGACGCGCTCGACGTGTACCAGATCCACTCTGCGACCGAGGAGAGCGGCGTCCTCGCTAACCCGGAGGTTCTGGAGCGGCTCGGCGAGTTGCGCGACACCGGGCTACGGATCGGGTTCACCGTCAGCGGGCCCAACCAGGCAGACATGATTCGCCACGGTCTCACCATCGAGATCGGGGGCCAGCCGCTCTTCGCCACCGTGCAGGCAACGTGGAACCTGTTGGAGCCCTCCGCAGAGGCGACGCTCGCCGCCGCCCATGACGCCGGTCTCGGGGTGATCGTGAAAGAGGTCCTGGCCAACGGCAGGCTCGCCGCCGGGACCTGGGCAGCAGGCACCGGGTTCGGCCCCGATGCTGTCGCCATCGCCGCGGCCCTGCATCGGCCCTGGGCCGACGTCGTCCTCTCCGGTGCGGCCACCGAGGAACAGCTGGCTGCCAACCTGCGGGCGCTCGCCGTGCCGGAGTCGGCCGTCGTCGACCTGGCCGACCGTGCCGAACATCCCGCCGCCTATTGGGGCACGCGCAGTTCGCTCCCCTGGAATTGACTACATATTTGTTGTATTATTGACCCATGATCAGTGGTCATCTGGTGCGCGAGGCCCGGCTGCGGGCCGGGCTCAGTCAAGCCCAATTGGGAGCACGCTCCGGCAAGGCAGCGTCTGCCGTCGGGCGCTGGGAACGGGGCGAGGCGCTCCCTCCCCTGGAGACCCTGCGGGACCTCATCCGCGCCTGCGGCCTCGAGCTCGCCATCGCCATCACCGAAGGCGACGACCACGACCTCGCCCTCATCCGGCGCAACCTGGAGCGCTCCCCGGAAGACCGGTTGGCCTCGCTGGTCACCAGCGTCTCCGTCCTGCAGGCGATGGACGCCACCCGTGGCTGACTTCGACCCGGTCGGCCTCCTGTCCATCCTCCACAACCACGGCGTCCGGTTCGTGGTCGTCGGCGGCATCGCCGCCCGCCTCCACGGAGCCCCACTGGTCACCGAGGACGTCGACGTCACGCCCGATCGGTCCCAGCGCAATCTCGTGGCACTGAGCGCCACCCTCGTCGATTTGGATGCCCGGTTGCGCACGGTTGCGGAGCCGGAAGGCGTCCCCTTCCCCATCGACCCGGACATGCTGGCGAGCGCCAGCTCGTGGGCACTCACCACCACCCACGGTGACCTGGACATCATGTTCGAGCCGGCGGGAACCCGGGGGTATGCCGATCTGGCAGCCGACGCGTCGGCCATTCGCATCAGCACCGATCCCATTCTCGAAGTTCCCGTCGCCTCCCTGCGCGATGTCATCCGGTCGAAGGAGGCCGCAGGGAGAGACAAGGATCGGGCCGCTCTCCCCCTGTTGCGCCGCACCCTGGAGGAGCGCGACCGCCACATCACACCGTGACGGACACCGGCACCGGCGTTTCGTCCTCTGTCAGGGACCGGCCGGGCGTCATCGGCAAGACGCGCTGCAGACGGGCGATGACCACGGCGGCCGCCCAGCCGAAGAGGGCGAAGCACAAGAAGAACATGGGGATGTTGACGATGGGGCCGGCGCCGAGACCGAAGAGCTCGTCGCGGATGCCCTCCTCCAGGAGGAACGCGGTGATGCCGATGGCGCCGATCACCACACCGATGGCGGTCGCCCGAGGAGCCCACAACCGCTCGGCGACGGCGATCCACAAACCCAGGGCCAGACCGAAGAAGCCACCGACGAACAGGACGAACATCGTCTCCCCGGTGAATTCGGGGCGGCGCACCGGGTCGAGGATGGCCACGACCCGCATGGCGATCCGCAGCGCCACACCGAGGACCACGATGCCGACCACGATCCCACCGACGGCTCCGGATACCCACACCCTGGCGAAGCGGCGCACGACGAAGAATGCGGCCAGCATCAACGCCTGCACGGTCAGGGCCAGCAGGGGGATGCCCAGCCCAAGGGTCGCTTCGGGAAGGATGAGCAGGGCGGCTCCCAGGCCGAGGATCGTGATCATCCAGGGTCGTTCCAGGCGGGGAAAGGTCGGCAGTGCCATGGGTGGTCTCCTCTCTTCACCCCTACAGACGAAGTAGAAGACCGATCGGGTGACCTACGGCACCACCACGAAGATCGCTACGTTGCCTCCGGCGACGATCTTCTCCCGCTCGGTGGCGAGACCTGCGGCGTTGACCACGGCGGGGACACCGCCGGAGGCCCGGAAGCTGCGGTAGCCGGAGTAGTGGCCGGAGAAGCGCTCGATGACCGTCGACGCCGTGCGCAACGCCCTGCCCTTCACCCCGCGCAGCGATCCGAAGCGGAAGTCGACGATCAGGACGCGGCCTCCTGGCTTGGTTACCCGGCCCATCTCGGTGACCAGTGCGGTCCGGTCCTCGGCCTGCACCTCGTGGAGCACCATCGACGTCGTCACCAGATCGAAGCGGTTGCCGGCAAACGGCAGGGGGCCGCCATCGGTGAGACGCAGGTCCGCCTGGTCGCCGAGCTTGGCCCGCGCCTGATCGAGCATCGCTGCCGACACGTCGACCCCGGAAACCGCACACCCGGCATTGGCATACGACGCCAGGGCGGTGCCGGTGCCGCAACCGACGTCGAGCACCCGCCACTCGGGCTGGGGCGGCACGACGTCGAGCGCCACCCGGCGCACACCCGCCTGCATCGGCTCTACGATCCGGTCGTAGAACCCGGCGATCCGGCGGTAGGGATCCGCGGCGGTCATGGGACAAGCGTAGAGCCCAGCTCTCGCCGCCACCCGGCCGACGCCTCCCTTCTTGCGTAGGAACGCGGCGCATATCGCTGTCTACTTACGCAAGAACAGCGACCTCGCCGCGCGCGACCTCGCGGCCCACGGCGGCCTATCCCGCCAGGGAGCCGGCGACGCCGATGACGAGCCCCGCGATCAGGCCGAGCAGCTGCCAGCCGACGAGCGCGGCAATGACGATGAGGACAACCGTCACGGTGCGGTGGGCGCGGCGCACCTCGGGTGACCGGGCCTCTTTCGGTTCCCCCACCAGGGCACGGTGGCGGGTGACGGCGAACACCAGGCCGAGGAACGGCAGGGCGAAGATCGTCACCGCATGGAGCACGCCCATCAGCAGCAGCAGCCCACCGACGACGAACGCCGCCTCGCCGAGCATCCTCGCCAATGCGGCGTTGCCGAACTGCCACAGGGGGTCTGCGCGGAACGGCACGAAGAACAGGGCGTAGGCGACGAAGACCAGGTAGTAGGAAACGTCGAGGAGCCACAGGAACTTCGGTCCGGTGGCCGGATGCGTCCGGAACACACCTTCGACGTAGCTGTGGCCGAAACGGCGGATCATCGGACCGACGCCGACGATGATCGCCGCCATCACCATGTAAAGCACGACGATGACGCCCCACCACGGCAGCGGATTGCGGCCGGGAACCCGATCCCACAGCAGCGCCAGCACGACGGCAGTCCCCAGGGTCAAGCTTCCGAAGATGGCGACCAGCCGGACCACCCGGCGCCGGTGCGCCTGGTCCTCTGCGATCGAGCGTTGCACCTTGGCGAACAGATCGGGGCTCGGCTGATAGTCGTCTGCTCCGTGGAAGGCGTCGCTCAGGCGTTCTTCGACAGTCATCGTGATCCCTCCAATCGCCGCTGCAGCGCCGCCATGCCTCGCCGGCAGTGGGTCTTCACCGAGTTCTTGGAGATGTCGAGCGTGTCGGCGATCTGCACTTCGGTCAGATCCAGGTAGAAGCGCAGGACCAGGCAGTCGCGCTGGCGGGCGGGAAGCGAGCGCAGCGCATCGACGACCTCTTCTCGATCCTCTCCAACGACGACGTGATCCTCAGGAGCCTCGGGAGCCGCCGCCGGGGTCAATGCCTCGCGATGCCGCAGCGACACCAGGCCCCGCCGGTTGTGGTCCCGAGCCAGGTTGAGCACGATCGACCGCAGGTACGGTGCCGCCTTGGACCCGTCCTTGATCTTGTGCACGTTGCGGTGGAGCCGGATGAAGGCCTCCTGCACGAGATCCTCTGCGGCGTTGCGGTCATCGGTGAAGAGGCGGGCAAGGCGGACGAGGGCTGCTCCTTCCCGCTCATACATCTCGGCCACAACGGTGTCGGCATCGACGTCAGCGGCGACGACCACAACTGCCGATTCCGTGGTCGACAGCGCCAGGAACGGAGACCAGAGACGGGCGACGAGGGTCATGACGCGGTCTTGGTCGTGATGTCCTCGTCGACGCGCTGGTTCAGAGACAGCAACCGGCCGATGATCGGCAGGGTGATCACGTTGAGGCCGTGGAGGAGCCCCATGAGCAGCAGCAGCCCCGCCAACCGTGCCGATTCGTGCTTCAGCTGCTCGGCGTTCACCGTATCCCCCCAGTTGGTGGGTGGATCGAAGGTCACGGTGAACAGCACGAACGCCCCGAAGATCAGGTAGTAGGCCACGTCCATCAGCACCAGGTAGCTCTTCCCGGTGCGGGGGCTGCCGACGAACACGTCAGCGGCGTAGCTCTTTCCGTAGCGCTTGATCAGCGGTCCAAGCACGAGGACGACCGCGATCAGCACGCCCGTCGTGATCAGTTCCAGCACCCACCAGGCCATCACCGTCTCCTTGGTTGCCTCATCCTGACAGACGAACGGACTTCGTGTGCGGGTGACATCGATCCCGTGAGACCGCCGCCGGCCCCAGGCTCCCGTTCTTGCGTAGGAACGCGGCGTATATCGCCGTCTAGTTACGCAAGAACGACAACGTCAGGCCGCTTCAACCAGGGGGTGGTAGTCGTCGGGGGGTGCGTCGTGAGGTGCCACGGCCGGCATGGGGGTGGGTTTGCGGCGCTGGGCCAGGGTGACCAGGGCAACGCCGGCGAGGATGAGCGGCATGGCGAGGAACACCGGGCCGGTGACGACCTCGGCGCCCAACGTGATGCCGAGGACCACTGCGACCGCCGGGTTGACGTAGGCGTAGCTGGTTGCCATCGCCGGGCGGGTGTTCTTCAACAGGTAGATGTATGCGGTGTAGGCGATGATCGACCCGAAGACGATCAGGTAGGCCAGCGCCAGCAGCGAGGTGGTGTTGGGCATCGCCTCGAGACGCTCTCCACGCAGCGGGGCCAACGCCAGCAGCGCAATGCCTCCGGTGACGAACTGCGCCGCAGCCGCCATTGCCGGTTGCGGCTGATCGAGGCGGCTGCCCCACACCGAGCCGAAGGCCCAGAACATGGGGGCGATGATCACGAGCAGGGTGCCCAGAGCGGTGGAGGAGAAGTCGCCCTCCTGCGCCAACACGACGACGCCGGCGAACCCGACGGCGAGTCCGATCCACTCCAGGCGTCTCGGCCAGTTGCCGAAGAGCCCGCCGGCGAGCGCAGCCCACACCGGGATGACGGCCACCGCGGTCGCCGCCACGCCGGAGCCGACCCCGAGGTCTTCGGCGATCGTCACCA
>Ga0255048_10001349_pt1 | contig 17156 bp, 13 predicted proteins | sample JV7_2_2_MG_FD_183619 | JGI IMG/M metagenome (GOLD analysis project Ga0255048, IMG submission 183619) | Seawater microbial communities from Jervis Inlet, British Columbia, Canada - JV7_2_2 | ecosystem: Environmental > Aquatic > Marine > Inlet | place: Canada: British Columbia | collected 2016-10-06
GTCACCACAGAACAGTGGCGAGTCGACACCTGTGCCGGTGGCCACTGCCAGCCCCGCTGCGGCGCCGGCGTCATCCCCGAAGGCGACCCAGTTCGCCCTGGGCTCTTTGCGTCCGTAGCCGGTAATGCTGAGCCAGGTGAGGCCGGGAACGCTCTCGACCAGCGTGCGCGCATCGATGCCGAGCTGCGCCAGGGCTCGGGGGCGCGCGCTCTCCACAACGATGTCCGCGCACTCCACGAGGCGACGCAGCTTCAGGCGGTCAGACGCAGCCCCGAAATCGAGAGCCACGCTGGCCTTCCCCGCGTTGAGGAGATCGAAGAAAGCGTGAGGGCCGAAGCGGGCACCGTCGGGCCGGCGCGTACTCTCGACCTTGACCACGCGCGCTCCCGTCCAGCCGAGGAGCTGCGTGCAGAGAGGTCCGGCCCAGAGCGAGGACAGGTCGATGACCAGCGGTGCCTGCTTTGCCGACCGGAGAACCGAGCTGCCCCGAGTGGAGATGTGGAACCAGGAGCTTGCGGTTGCGCTCGGCTCGACCGCAAGCGACGCCGGCAAGCCGAGCAGGCGTGCGCGCTCGACGACCTTCGCTGCGGGCTGTCGCGCGATGTGCTCGGCTACGAAGTTCCACGGGTCGGAGAGGTTGCCCTCGCCGAGCCATGCGGGCAGCAACGCAACGTCATCGGGCCTTGCCAGGTTGAGTGCGATCCAGCGGTCCGCCGCACGAAGCAGGCGGCAGCTCCCGCCTGCTGACGTGGTTCCGTGTCGCGAGAGTCCGAAGGTCGCCGCGTGCTCACCGAGCAGAGCGGAAGCATCAAGCTCGGAGGGCCAGCGCTTGCCCGCGAGCAGGCCCAGGGCGTCCACCGCCGCACGGGCACAAGTCGCGAGGGGACCCGGCGCCAGCAGCGGAGGACCCGAGGCGAGGCCCGTGAGTGACATGGCACCCGAGCGTGCCCACTCGATGGCCGGGTGAATCTCCGGAGTGTCGAAGGTCCGCAAGACCCGCCCGCCCAGCGACTCGAGCAAGGCCGCGGTGTAGTCGCCGCCGACTCCCGTCGCGCCGACGCGGTACTCCCGTCCCACTAATGTGTCGGGGACCCGCGCGTCCGTCGTCGGAGATGGATGCACCATCGCAGGATAGTACCTCGCGCTCGGGGCACTTCCGTGGGGGGGAGCACCGCGATTCAGGGGGAGCACCAGCCAGGTCAGTATAAGACAAAAAGAAAGAAACTGTCGTAACGGTTTCTGTGCTGATAGGATCGCGACGTGCGCGAACACACCGGGCTCTTACGCCGCTGACATGGTTCATTGCGCGGAGACCACGCCCCCGTCTACCGCAATGACGAGCTCGATTTCTACGCTCTGTCTCGCTACTCGGACGTGCTCGAGGCCTCGCTCGACCACCGGACCTACAGCTCGGCCAAGGGCACCACCCTCGAGTTGGATCCCGAGCTCATCGATCTGCTACCCATGATCATCTTCATGGATCCGCCGCGGCAGACGCGGATCCGCAGGCTCGTCAGCCCCGCGTTCACGCCACGCAGGATCGCTGCTCTCGAACCCACGATCCGCTCGCTGGCCGCACGCTTCTTGATTCCGATCGTGCAGAAGGGATCCTGCGACTTCGTGCGGGAATTCGCCGCGTTGCTGCCGATCGAGGTGATCAGCACGCTGATCCAGTACCCCGGTCTGATCCCCAACGCCGTCGAGGAGATCCTACGTTACTGGCCACCGTCGCAGTACCAGGGGCGCAGCCTGACGCGGGAGGTAAAGCTGCACGGGCACACGCTGCCCCGCGATGCGCGGGTTCTGCTACTTACGGGCTCTGCCTGCCGGGACGAGCGGGAGTACCGCGATGCCGATGTCTTCGAGGTGGAAGAGGACAAGCTCGAGCGCGTGCACATGAGCAATGTCCACGGCTTTGCCGGCGTCCCGATGCATTTTGCAGGCTGAGGGTGTCGCGCCGGACGACGCGTGCGTTTATGTGCTCAGCTCGCGGCGGGGTGTTCGAGCGTGGCGATCAGCTTGGACTCGGTCCGCTCGTGAAGACGAAAAAGATCGAGCAGGCTGCTCAGCTTCTTGTGCGCAGCGGCCGGATCCCGTTGATCGAGGCGGCTGCGAATCTCGGCGAGGCCGGCACGCAGGTTCGGGTGGAACTCGCGCGCCTCGCGCAGCAGGGGGATCGGTGCGCCGGAAAGCTTCTCGACCAGCGGGAAGTAGACGTCCTCCTCGACACTCATATGGGTCTCGAAAGCTTGGGCGAGTTCATCCAGCGCCCCGATCGCGGCGGGGACGCTCCCTTCCCGGAGGGTCTGGACGAACGCCTCCACCAGCTTGTCGAGTTTGCTGTGCTCTTCCCACCAGCGGCGGAGCTCCGCCCGCTGCGAGATTTCGGGTCTGATGTCAGGTCCTGGCATCTGATCTGCACTCTACGGTTACGGGCTCGGCGTTACTATGACGGGGATCATATTCGGGCGCTGTGGAGCCTCAGCGCCCACCCAGTGACCCGGATGGTGAGGCGTATTGTCTCATTACCCCGGTTTGAGGAACAAGCCGCGGCTTTCAGCTGATAGGATGGGCGAGGAGGCTTGGTTTGAGGAGCGTGGCGCTGGAGGAGAGCGAGCTGTTTCATGTGCTGGGCGACAAGCGCCTGGCGCAGGTGCGGTCCCGCTTCCAGCTCTCTCCCTTCCGCGTGGGTGAGTACCTCTACTTCGAGTCTCAGAATGCGGCGCATCTGTGGGTGGTCCGGGCCGGAGAGGTCCGCACACTCAGAACGAGCGCGGCAGGGCGCATCACGGCGCTGGAGCACCTGCGGCCGGGCGAGCTCTTCGGCATGGCGGCTGGCGTGGGGAGCCCGAGCTACACCGAGAGCGCACAGGGGATTGTCGCGGGCGAGGCGTGGCGCGTGCCCCGCGAGTTCCTCTCCAAGCTGATCGAGCAGGAGCCGGAGCTCGGCCGTGGCCTACTCGCCGTGGTGGCGTCCAGGCTACAGGCTGCGCATGACCGGCTCTGCTCCTTCGCTCACGACAATGTGCCCGCGCGTTTGGCCCGGGCGGTGTTGGAAGAGGCGGAAGGAGAGCGGATCGAGATGACGCGCCGCGCCTTGAGCGAGTCGGTTGGCACCACCGTGGAGACCGCGATCCGGGTGCTGCGTGGCTTTGAGCGCGAAGGCTGGATCGAGGGCGGGCTGCGCTGGATCCGAATCGTGGATCGGAACGCGCTCGAGGCGGTCGCGCGCAGCGAATCACCTAAGTCTTAACGCGTTATCGGCGAGCGAAGCTCGCCTGCGCGCCCGGCGAAGCGCCGGAGGCTTAGCGCGTTATCGGCGAGCGAAGCTCGCCTGCACGCCCGGCGAAGCGCCGGAGGCTTAGCGCTTACCCGACCCTGAAAAGGGGTATGATCGCGGTCATACCGCGTCCAGGAGCGGAAGCCTAGCCTGGAAGCAAGCGCAGCGAGGCGCGCCTATGCCGCTGGTGGACATCGAGGTCGACCTCACGGAGCAGGAGCGGGCGGTCCGCGATACCGCCCATAAGTTTGCCGAGGAGATCGTGCGCCCGGCGGGTGTGCAGCTAGACCGGCTGGCGGATCCCGCGCAGGTGATCGCAGCGGACTCGGTCCTGTGGGACGTGTTTGCGAAGTATCGGGAGATCGGACTCGGCGATCTCGAGGCGAGCCAGAGCGACCTGAGCCCCACTCAGCGAGCGCGGCTGCGCTTCGTGATCAACGAGGAGCTCGGCTGGGGCGACTCGGGTCTCGCGATCAGTCTGGGAGTTTCGGGGTTCCCGCAGCTGTTTGCGGGCGTGTCCGGCCGCCCGAGTCTGATCGAGCGCTACTGCGTACCGAACAACCGCGAGATCGGTTGCTGGGCCGTGACTGAACCCGATCACGGGAGCGACACGCTCAGCGTGACCGAGTCGCATTTCGGTGACCCGGCGCTCAAGGCCAACTGTATCGCCCGCCCTGAGGGAAACGAGTACGTGATCCGGGGTCAGAAGTCGGCCTGGGTCTCGAACGGAACCATTGCCACGGTTGCGGCGCTCTTCTGCACGATCGATCCGAGTCAGGGCTTTCGGGGCGGTGGTGTCTGCCTGGTCCCGCTCGGCCTGCCCGGCGTCTCGCGCGGCAAGCCGCTCGACAAGCTCGGACAAAGAGCGCTGAACCAGGGCGAGATTTTCTTCGACGAGGTCCGGATCCCGAAAGAGTATATGGTCGTGGGCTCGGAGAACTACACCGATGTGGTGCAGTCGGTGCTGACCTTGGCGAACGCGGGAATGGGGACGATCTTTGTGGGCGTCGCGCGGGCGTCCCTGGAGCTGGCGCTCGCTTACGCCAAGGAACGCGTTCAGGGCGGCGTGCCCATCATCGAGCATCAGAGCGTGAAGGCGCGCCTGTTCAAGATTTTTGCGCAGACCGAGGCGGCACGCTCTCTCGCTCGCCGGGTCATGCTGTACAACTCCACCCAGATTCCGCTGCTCCAGTACGCCATCGCGTCGAAGGTTTTCTGCACGAACACGGCCTTCGAGGTGGCGAGCGTGGCGCTCCAGATCTTCGGCGGCAACGGGCTCAGTCGCGAGTACCCGATCGAGAAGCTCGTACGCGATGCGCGCGCGTCGATGATCGAGGATGGCTGTAACGAATTGCTGAGCCTGGTCGGCGCCACGAAGCTCTGAGAACAAGGCCCAGCTCGCAGGAGGACTTCGAAGATGGAGCTCAGGGAAGTCATCGGCCACAGGCGATCAATTCGCTTTCTTCTGCCCTACAAGCCGGTCGAGGTGGAGAAGATCCAGCGCATGCTGGAAGCGGCGCGGATCGCGTCTCACTGGGGAAACGTTCAGAGCCTGCGGGCGGTGGTCGTTTTCCGCGACAGCGCCACGCCCGAGGTCCTCGAATCGATCACGGCGCCGATCGCCGGCTTTCAGATCCGCCTCGCGCCGGTGGTGATCATCTGGTATCTCGACACGTGCGCGGTCGATGAGCAGTCGGATCGACTGCGGGAACTCTTGAAGGTGGGCGCGCTTGGCTTTGGCGAGGACAAGGAGAAGGCGCTGGAGGAGCAGCTCATTCCTATCTTCGATTCGATCCGGGAGAAGCTGAAGGAGCCCGGCCTGGGAGAGGTGGACTGTGGTCAGGGCATCGCGCAGGCCACGCTGATGGCCTTCGAGCAGGGACTCGGCACCTGCTGCCTGGGATCACCCAATACGGACCAGATTCGCCAGAACCTGGGCCTGCCCGAGAGCTGCCGCATTCTCCTGCTCCAGACCGTCGGCTATCCGGCCGAGAGTCCCGAAGCCGGAGGACAACGGCCACGGCAGCCCTTCGGGAAGCTGTTTCAGATGAATGCGTATGGAGATCCGTTTCCACGTTCGGCGGAGGTCGTCGAGGAGCTGAAACGCGATGGTATGTTCCAGGATCCCGCGCCTGCGTCCTGGCGCGAGGCGGAGCTCGAGTATCTGAGGAAGGCGCTCGGCATCAAGGGACACGGACTTCTCTAAAGGGAGACGACTTGCGCACCAATGCGATCATCGCTGGCGTCGGGATGACCCGGTTCGGGAAACACATGGACACCGGCCTCAAGGCGCTTGGGGCTGAGGCGGTGCTGGCGGCGATCGAGGATGCGGGGATCACGCCGGGCGATCTGGAGGCCGCGTACGTCGGGAACGCCGCCGCGGGACTCGTGACGGGCCAGGAGTGCATCCGGGGCCAGGTGATTCTGCGCTCAATCGGGATCGGCAAGATTCCAGTCATCAACGTCGAGAACGCCTGCGCCAGCGCCTCGACCGCGCTGCATCAAGCCTGCGCAATGGTCTCGGCGGGACTCTACGACATCGTGCTCGCGCTGGGCGCGGAGAAGCTCTACCACGAAGACAAGCGCAAGAGTTTCTCGGCCTTCAGCGGCGCCGTCGATGTGGAGGCAATGGCGGGGATTCTCGAGAAGCTGAGTCAAGCCGCGAAGTCCGGGGCTGCGAAGGCGACCCGCTCCGGAGCGGGCGAGAAGCGCTCCATGTTCATGGATATCTACGCGATCGCGGCCCGAGCCCATATGAACCGGTATGGCACGACCGTGGAGCAGTTTGCGGGGGTGAGCGCGAAGAACTCCTACCACGGTAGCCTGAATCCGCGCGCGCAGTTCCGCGAAGCGCTGAGCGTGGAGGACGTGCTGGACGCACCCATGATCGCCGAGCCGCTGACGCGTCCCATGTGCTCGCCGATCGGTGACGGCGGGGCCGCGGTAATCGTGGTGAGCGAGCAGAAAGCCCGGCAGCTCGGAATCTCCGAGCCCGTGCGGGTCGTGACGAGTGTGCTCCACTCCGGCTGGGACCACGGGATGGACGAGCCCGGAACGGTCGAGGTGTGCGCCCGCGAGGCGTACGAGGAGGCAGGGCTCGGCCCGAACGACCTCCACGTGGTCGAGTGCCACGATGCGTCGGCGCCCGCGGAAATCATGGCTTACGAATCGCTGGCTCTGTGCGCGAAGGGTGGAGGTGGAAAGCTGATCGATACCGGAGAGACACGCCTCGGCGGATCGGTTCCGGTCAACACGTCCGGTGGTCTGCTACGGAAGGGGCACCCCGTCGGGGCGACCGGCATCGCACAGATCGTGGAGCTGACCGAGCAGCTACAGGGACGCTCGGGGCTCCGACAGGTCGAGGGTGCAAGGGTCGGCCTGGCGCAGAACGGCGGCGGTAACATCGGGACGGACGCCGCCGCCATGTGCGTGACGATCCTCTCGCGCTAGCGAGGAGATGTAAGATGCGCGAGCGGAGCGAGATGGTCCTGGCCGACCTGATTCAGGTGCGTGCCGAGCGGAGCCCCGAGCGCGACGTCCTGACCTTCGAGCACCTGAGCCTGGATGGAGGCGCGACGCCGGACGAGGTTCGCAGCTATGCGGACCTGAGCGTGAATGCAAATCGCATCGCGGCTGCGCTGCTGGGCAAGGGGCTCGACCACGGCGATCGCTTCGGGCTCATGCTGAGCAACCACCCCGAGTTCGTAGAGACCATGGTGGCGGCCTCTACGACCGGCTGCGTCTTCGTGCCCATCGACCCGAGAACGCGCGGCGAGAAGCTGGCCTACTTCCTTCGTAACGCCGGCTGCCGGGGGATCATCTGCGCGGACTATTGCCTTGAGCAGATCGAGGCTGTGCGGGAGCGGGCGCCGGATCTCGACTGGATATTCGTGCTGGAGACGCCCGAAGGCCCCGACGTGGGCCCTTTGATTGGAACGCGCGCTGTCGAGTCGCTCGGGGAGGTGCTCTCGAAGCCGGCTGCGACCGTCGACGTGCGGCTGCAGAGTCCCCACGCTCCTCTCCAGATCATCTACACGTCGGGGACGACGGGGGATCCGAAAGGAGTGGTGTTTCCGAACATACGCTTCGGTGTCTTCTCCATGCTCGGGGGCTTGCTTGGGTACGGGCCCGATTCCCGTCCCTATACGGGTCTTTCGATGACGCATGGAAATGCGCAGGCCGTGACGCTCGGCCCCTCGCTCAATCTGGGCTGTCGCGCCGTCTTCAGCCGGCGCTTCACGAGGTCGAAGCTGTGGGATGTCTGTCGCAAGCACGGCTGCACCAGCTTCTCTCTGCTCGGTGGGATGGCGACGGCGATCTACAGCCAGCCCTTCCGAGACAACGACGGCGACAATCCGGTAGAGGTCGTGATCAGCGCTGGCATGCCCGTCGCGATCTGGGAGGCCTTCGAGAAACGCTTCGGGGTCAAGATCTTCGAGTGGTACGCCGCGGTCGAAGGAGGTCTGGCCTTCAAGCCGATGGACGAGGGTCCGATCGGCTCCTTCGGCAAGACTGGGCCGGGGCTCGAGATGAAGATTGTCGACGATGCCGGCAAGGAGTGCCCTTCAGGCGTGATCGGTGAGATCATCTCGCGGCCCGCGTCGGGAGAGCCGGCCTCCGTTGAGTACTTCGAGAGTCCCGAGGCCTCAAGCGAGAAGACGCGAGGAGGCTGGCTGCGCAGCGGAGATATGGGGCATCGCGACGAGCAGGGTTGGTTCTTCTTCGATTACCGCAAGGGCGGTGGCATCCGGCACAACGGCGACTTCGTGAATCCCGGCTTCGTCGAGAAGGTGATCGCAGAGCACCCTCACGTCTCGGACGTCTTCGTATATGGGGTAACCGCTGCCTCGGGTGCGCCGGGCGAGAAGGATGTCGTTGCGGCGATCGTTCCGACACCCGGAGAGGATTTCTCGGCCGCGTCGGTCTTCGCCGCCAGTCGCAGGGAGCTCGAGTCGAACTTCATCCCGAGCTATCTGCAGGTAGTCGACGAGATCCCCAAAACGGCGTCCGAGAAGCCACAGGAACGATTCCTGCTCGAGCAGTTCGATCCCGACGCCGCAAACGTCTTCATCGAGATCTAGGCCGTACTGCCGGGCGGAGGCAGGTCGAGCATCTTGGCCAGCAGCCGCGTACTGGTGTTGTTGGTTTCGAAGTCGGACTCGACGGGCAGTAGCTCGTAAGTTCTCAGGGTATGTGCCACGCGGATCATGATGGCGGAGAAGCAGAAGGCGGCGAGGACCTCGTAGTAGTGGAGATTCTTTACCTCGACCCCCGTCCACTCCTCGTAGCGTGCGATGGTCTCGTCTCGGCTCGGCAGACCGGTTAGTCTGGGACTCTCTGCTCCGACGCTGTGGTGGTAGTCGAAGAAGAGCCACCAGGCGAAATCCCGCACCGGATCGCCAAGCCCCGCCATCTCCCAGTCGAGCACGGCGACGCAGCGATCGTCGTGAAAGATCATGTTTCCGAGGCGCGAGTCGCCCCAGCACAGCGCCACGCGCTCGACGCCGGGCTGATTCTTCTTGAGCCACTCCAATGCGGCTTCGGTTGTCGGCTGCGGCCGGCCCTGGGCCGCCCACTCAAGGTAGTACTCGTAGTAGCCGAGCTGCTGCTGGAGCGCGTTTGCGCCCCACCTGGGGGCGTCCAGGAACTCGAAGCCGAGCGCGCGCCAGTCGAGGCGCTGGATGCGCGTCAGCACCTCGACCCCGCTCCACCAGATGGCGCTGCGGCTCTCGTCGCTGATCTCCTTCATCCATCCTTCGGCGTGATACGTGGGGCTATCGGGAGGGATCTTCCCGGTGACCCGTTCCATCACGTAGAAGGGGGCGTCGAGGACGCTCCGATCCTGCTCCATCCAGAGCGCGCGAGGCACGGGCACGTCGGTGGCTCCCAGGATCTGCATGACTCGGAACTGGAGGCCCAGGTCGTATTCGGGGAAGACCAATTCCCCGCTGGGCATGATTCGCGCGACCAGCTCGTCGCGACGCTGCTTGCCGCCCTCCTTCCAGGTGAGATCGAACATCAGGGTGTCGTTCGAGAAGCCGGTGGTGCCGGGGCCCGTGAGTGGCGAGAGCTGGAGATCTTTCGCGGACGGGAGCTTTGTCGCGAACCACTCCCGCAGCTGGCTTCGGGTCAGCTCGAGATCGCGTCCCTGGGGCATGGGCATCGGGCGTCGGTCTCCTCAGCGCACAGCGGAAGAGCAGCCAGCCTAGCAGGGGTCGAGCGGTCTCGTCACACCGGAGCCTGCCCCGGTCTCGAGGGCCGAGTTCAACTCAGCGACCGGCCGCCGGTCTGAGGAGACATGCGACAACCGGGCAGGCCGCCGTAGTGCCCTCCAGCATATGGGGCAGCCCGCGTCGGGAGGCAACGGCGGCCGGTCGCGAGTGTCCCTACTTATTACATGGGTTGACCGCGCTCCGGTATGACCGTCGTCATATCCCGGAACCGTGGCGAGCCCGTAGCGGGCGTTTTGGCTAGAGAATCGCGCCCGAGGCCTTGTGGGCGATGATGTCGTCCCAGGAGAGGCCCAGCTCGAGCAGCACCTCCTCGGTGTGCTGGCCGTGCTCGGGCGAAGGGCCCAGATCCGGCTGTGTCTCGTCGAACTCGACGGGGCTGGCGACCAGCTTGAAGATCCCCTTCTCGCCTCCATCCACTTCACGCAGATAGCCATTGGCGATCGTCTGCGGATCGTCGTGGATCTCCTCGGCGGTTTGCATGGGAGCCCAGGGTCCCTCCATGGGGCCGAGCTTCTCGCGCCACTCGGCGAGGGTATGCGTCGCGAAGAGCTCGTCGAGCTCTGCGATGCAGGCCTCGCGGTTCTTGAAGCGCGCCCCGAAATCGACGTAGCGCGGGTCGGTCTCCATCTCGGGCCGGTCGATGTGTTTGCAGAAGTCGGCCCAGTGCTTGTCGGCCTGGAGCATCATCAGCAGCAGCCAGCGCTCGTCCTTGGTGCGGTAGGAGTTTCCCACGGGGTTGGGTGCCGACTTGCGCGAGAACGACGGCATGCCGCCGCCCTTCTTGGCGACCAGCTTGCTGGCCACGATGTCCGGCGCCAGCACCCACATGGCCGTGCTCAACAGCGAGATGTCCACGAGGGAGGCGACACCTGTGCGCTCGCGCTTTAAGAGTGCGGCGGCGATCCCGCCCGCCACCGTCATGGCGCCGATGGAGTCACCGAAGGCGGCGCGCTGCATGACGGGGAATTCGAGCTGGGGCGGGGTGAGGGCGTGCGCGATGCCACCGCGGGACCAGAACGACGTTGCGTCGTAGCCACCCTTCCCACTGTGCGGGCCCTCTGGACCCTGACCCGAGCCGCGCACGTAGATGATGTTCGGGTTGCGCTCGCGGATCTGCTCCACGTCGATCTTGAGCCGGCGCCGGGCGTCGGGCAGGAAGTTCGTGAGGAACACGTCGCAACGCTCGACCATCTGATACAGCAGCTCGAGCCCTTCGGGATTCGCGATGTCGAGTCCCACGCTGCGTTTCCCGCGGTTGGACTGCTGCATCATGAAGTCCACGTTGCCTTCCGTGGACTTGAAGCCAACGGCTGCAAGTCCACGTTGCGCATCCCCCGTCGCCGGGTGCTCGATCTTGATCACGTCGGCCCCCCAGTCGGCGAGCACCGCGCCGCCCGCTGGCACGAACCACCACTGCGCGACCTCGAGCACCTTGATTCCATCCAGTGCGCCTTGCATGTCCCGGTTCCTCGGTTCAGTAGATTCAGAAGTGTTATAGCACCGATCCCTTTCGAGATCTCAGTTCCCGAAGTCCCAACCCTCACCGCCGTGATAGCGCTTGAGCACGTTCTTCGCGATCAGGATGCGATGGACCTCATCGGGCCCGTCGGCCAGGCGCAGATTGCGGGCGGCACGGTACATGGCCTCGAGCGGTGTGTCGCTCGACACGCCGAGCGCGCCGTGGACCTGGATGGCCCGATCCACGACTCGTTGCATGGCTGCGGGCACGAAGATCTTGATGGCCGAGATGTTCGTGCGCGCGTCTCCACCCCGGTCGATGACCTCGGCCGTGTGGATGGTCATGAGTCGGGCCGACTGGATATCCATATAGGAGTCGGCGATGAAGCCCTGGATGAACTGTTTCGTCTCTAGCTTGCCGCCGTGTACCTCGCGTTCGATCGAGCGTCTGACCATCATGTCGAAGGCGCGCCACATGGCGCCGATGCAGTTCATGCAATGGAAGACGCGGCCGGCACCCAGGCGATCCTGAGCGGCCTGATGGCCGGAGCCCGTTCGGCCGAGCTGGTTCTCGAGCGGTACGCGCACGTCGTCGAGGATGATCTCGCAGTGATCAGATCCATCGTGACCCCAGACCGGCACGCTGCGGACGATCTCGAAACCGGGGGTATCGGTTGGGACGATGATCTGCGTCATCTTGTCCCTGGCGCCGCCTGCGTCGTCCTCCTGCTCCGTACGGCACATGACGATGGCGAAGTCCGCGCGACGCGCATTGGAGACGAACCACTTGTGACCTTTGATCACCCAATCGTCACCGTCGCGGAGCGCGCGGGTCTGGATCGCGTAGGGGTTCGAGCCCGGTTGATCCGGCTCGGTCATTGCGAAACAGGACTGCATCTCTCCGGCGACCAGGGGCTCGAGCCATTTCTTCTTCTGAGCTTCGGTGCCGTAGCGGATGAGGATCTTCTGGTTGCCCGAGTTGGGGGCGACGACCCCGAAGATGGCCGCGGCGTAGGGGCTCCAGGCGAGGATCTCGTTCATGTAGGCGTGATTGAGGAATCCGATTCCCATGCCGCCGTACTCCTGCGGGAGATGGGGCGCCCAGAGACCCGCCTGCTTTACCTTGCTCTGGAGGTCCTTGTACAGCGCTCTGCGGTGCTCGTCGCGCTGCTGCAGGAAATGCTCGTTGGGGATGATTTCGTTGGCGACGATCTCGGCGGTCAGCAGACGGATCTGGTTCGTCGCGTCGTCCAGGGTGGGGATGGGTGCGATATGCATGGGCGGTCGTCTATTCGTAATGGCTCAAAGCGGCCTTCTGATAGGCGGCGTAGTAGTTATGCGCGAACGTTCGGAATCGCAGTGCGGTCTTCTCCGACTGCGGGTCACCCAGTAGCTCGTGGAGCTCGGAGATCAGATTGTCCGGCAGCTCTGTAGTCGGCCACAGCTTCTCGAAGAACGCCTCCTCGCGACCTCTCACCTCGTAGCGGGCCAGGTCGCCCAGAGCCTGCATCATGAGCAGTGTGTAGGGTCCCTCCCAGGTCTCGTAGATGGCCGCGTCGCGCACGAGACGGGGTAGGGCCGAGAAGCGCTCCTCGATCCCGTTTCCACCGGGCAGTACCATCGCTTCGTAGAGGAGCTGTTGCACTACACGTGTGATCACGGCCTTGGCGATGCTTACGTGCACGCGCGCCGCGATATCGCCCAGCTCTCGGCCGCCCGGAGCGTGGGCGAGCCACAGATGGATCGTCTCGAACAGCCCGGCCAGCGCTAGGTCCGACTCGCGTCGGATGCGGTCGAGGCTGGCGGCGACGAGAGGCATGTGTGCGATGTGCGTCCCGAAGGCCTCCCGGAACTCCGCGTACGCTCTCACGATGCGTGATGCGTTGCGCAACATGGCCACCGAGCCCGACGCCGACAGGATGCGAGAGGTCACGAGTACGATCGCGACCATCTTCTTGAGCCCGGCATCGGGTGGAGCGAGCATCCAGCCCTCGGCGCCCTCGAATCGGATCTCCGCTGTGGGCAGGGCGCGCGTCCCGAGCTTGTCCTTGAGCCGCTCCAGCGAGTGCCCATTCGGGGTAGCGTCCGGGCGCAGCCGCGGCACGACGAAGAGCGCGACTCCCCTCGAACCGGCGGGAGCGCCCTCAGGGCGACCTGTGACGAGCCAGTAATCCGCGGTGCAGTTCGAGCAAAACCACTTCTCGCCGCTGAGCCGGAAGAGGTCATCACCGATCGGTGTGGCCTGTAGTGTGTTGCTTGCGGCATCGGATCCGCCCTGGATTTCGGTCACGAACTGGGCGCCGTGCACCCAGTTCTCGGGCGTGTTGTTCAGCAGCTTGGCGAGTGTCTTCTTCGAGCGCGCGTCATCTCCGAGCTCCTTCAGCGCTCGGATGAATCCATCCGTACAGGCCAGCGAGCAGCCCGTGCCGGCCTCGCCGTTCTGGCCCAGCATAAAGACGATGGCGTAGCGCACGAAGTCGTTGAGCTCGCCGCCCGCGAGTCTCGCACCATGTTGCTCGGACAGCATGCGTCGTGTTTCGGGCGGGATCACGGCGTGGTCGTGTCGACGGTTGTACGCGTCCTTGCGCGAGATGTAGGGCAGCTTCTCAGCTTGTTCGACCACGTCCGCGAGCTCGCGATAGATCCCGGCTGTACGCGCGCCGAACTCGATCAGAATCGCTTCGGACTCCCCGCTGGCATCCGGTGCAAAACGCCGCAGGATCTTTTGCAGGAGCTCATCCTCGAGGTACCAATTGCTGCCGAGTCCCTCGAGGTAGGGCGAGAAGTCGTAGTCCTGGGCGGTGGGCATGGGTGACCCCTGGACCCGCAACGGGTCGCTTTGGATGCTATCCGATTCTCCCGGCCCGGGGAAGGAACGCGCGAGCGGGCGTGCAGGCCGAGCGCTGGCTCCGTTATGACCGCGGTCATACCACCGGATCAGCGCGAGACGCTAATAGTGTGGTCCCAGAACATCAGTTTCGCTCGGTATCACGCTGCAAAGGAAGGTGAGATGCGCGTACTTCTTACGGGAGCCTTCGGGACCATCGGCACAGCGGCCCTTCGGGAGCTGCTTCACGCCGGCCATCAGGTGCGCTGCCTCGATCTTCCCTCGCAGGCCGTCAAGAAGGCTGCGAGGGAGTTCGAAGGCCGGGTCGAATTCGTCTGGGGGGATATCTGCGAGCCGCAGGCCGTGGCGCGTGCGGTGGCCGGCATGGGGGTGGTGATCCACAACGCCGCCATCATTCCGCCGCTGAGCGAGCGCGAGCCCGAGCTCGCCCGGCGTATCAATGTGGGCGGAACCAATAACCTGGTCGTTGCCTGCGAGGCGCAGGATCCGAAGCCGATGCTCGTTTTCGCCTCATCGGTCTCACTCTTTGGCATAGCGCAAGATCAGCCTCCGCCGCGCCATGTGGGGGAGCCCGTTCGTCCCAGCGATCACTACACGCACAGCAAGGCCGAGTGCGAGCAGATCCTTCAGGCCTCTGGCCTGCAGTGGGCCATCCTCCGTTTCGCAGCGATCGGACCCACGAAGGTCGATCTGAGGAGCAAGTACGATCGGCTGGCGTTCTTCAGGCTGTCCCCGGAGGTGCGCATCGAGGTCCTACATCCGAACGACGCCGGGCTGGCGGAGGCGAACGCGGTTTGTTCCGAAGAGGTCTGGGGCAAGATTCTCCTCGTTGGCGGGGGAGCGAGGTGCCAGGTCCGCATGCGCGACTTCAACCGAGCCTTCCACGAAGCCCTGGGGATCGGCTCCTTGCCCGACCAGGCCTTCGGCAAAGAGCCCTACTACACCGATTGGATGGATACCGATGAGAGCCAGCGGATACTCCGCTACCAGCGCTGCAGCTATGACGACTGGGCCCGAGAGCTCAGCCGTTCCGCGCGCGGACTACGGATTCTGGTCCGTCCGCTGCGCCCCCTCTTGCGGCGCTTGATGCTGCGGCAATCGCCCTTCTATGGCCACGGTCCAGTGACGCTGGACACCTAGTCCGCTCGGCTCCAGATCAGCTGCGCTCCTCGGTGTGTATGCTCGGCGTACTCGGGTCGAACTTCTCCAGTAGAAATCGCTCCTGAGGCTTCTCCGACGCGGTCTTGGGGATTGCATCAACGATCTGCAAGTAGCTCGGCACGAAGTTCGCCTCGAGCTTCTCCCGGCAAAGGGCGAAGATCGACTCCGTGGTGTGACTTCCGCCCTCCGGGAAGACGATCGCCGCGACGACGTCTTTCTCGCCCGGGGCGCCGGATGCGGCGGGCACGCCGTAGACGAACACATCCGAGACCTGGGGATGTTCTGCAATGACCTTCTCGACGAAACCGGGATTGACGAAGTCGCCGTTGTGACGGATGCCACCGCCCTTGCGATAGTCGAAAAAGAACCAGCCGTTCTCGTCCGTGTGCCCCATGTCGCCGCTGCGCAGCCAGCCGCCGCGGGTTTTCTTGCGGGAGGCCTCGGGATTTCCGAAGTACTCCAGCTGCGCTGGACCGCCTTCGATGGGTCGCGAGCAGATCTCGCCGACGACAAACGGCGCGCATTCACGGTCGTTCTCGTCGAGGATCTTCATCTCGATGCTGGGGATCGGCTTTCCGAAGGAGCCGATGGGACCCGCGCCGACGGGGTGATAGGCCATACCGCCCTCGATCGCGCCGTAGAACTCGAAAATCTGGAGGTCGAAGCGCTTCTCGAAAGCCTCCCAGACGGCCGCCGGCATCCCGCCGCTGACCACGAGACGCACGGGATTCTGTGCGTCGTTGGGTCGTAGCGGCTCGCTGTAGATCGCCGTCGCCATGCCTCCCAACACCGAGAAGCTGGTGCAGCCGTGCCGGCGGCACACCTCCCAGAGCTTCGACTTCGTGAAGCGCCGGCTGAACACGGCGCGCAGGCCCATGTAGAAGGAAGGGGCGAGCGTGACCGCCAGTGCGTTGCCATGGGTGAGGGAGAGGCCGGTGTATGGACGGTCGTCGGGCTGATAGCCGAAGAGAGCCCCGAGCAGGGCCATGCCACCGAAGCGCCAGTTCGGGCCGACGACTCCCTTGGGATCTCCCGTGGTGCCCGAGGTGTAAATGATCTGGAGCGGGTCCTCCGCGCTCTCGAGGCGCACGTCCACCGTCGGTACGGGTCGCGAGAGAATCTCGGCCAGAGATTCGACGCCGCTCATATCCGAGAGCGGCACGGCGTGCGGCCCTTCACGGGTCTCGAGTGCGAGGATCCACTCGAGATCGGGCAGCTGCGAGCGCACGGAGTCTACCTCGCCCAGGCAGTAATCCGCGCAGACGATGCCGCGGCAGCCGGCGTCTCGCAGCATGTAGGTCAGCTTCTCACCGCGTGTGCGCGGATCGACGGGGACGTAGACCGCTCCTGAGATGGAGGATGCGATCATGGTCTCCACGAACTCGGGGTGGTTCCGCATCATGATGGCGAAGCGGTCGCCGCGCGCGAGTCCCCGGCGAATCAGCTCCGCCGCGATTCGATTGCCGTGGGTATGCAGGTCGCCGAAGCTGCGAATTTCATCCGCTGTCGCTTCAGCATCGAGGCTCAGATGCTCGAAGCTGAGCACGTCCAGGTCCGGCTTCTGCTCCGCGCGGATCGCGATCAGGTCCGCCAGGATCATCTCGTTGCGTTCGCGCATCCCTCGGTCCCGGTCAGACGCTGAGGATCGTTACCAGCATGGCCGCAGCGTCGTTCCCGCTCTTTCCGCCACCGTTTTGCGCAAGGGCGATCCTGGCGCCTTCGACCTGGCGTTTTCCGGCGCGCCCCTGGAGCTGTTCGCTGAGCTCGACGATCTGGGCGAGACCCGTGGCCCCGACGGGGTGACCCTTGCGCAGCAGCCCACCGGAGGTGTTTACGGGCAGACGTCCACCGAGCTTCGTCTCGCCCGACTCGACGAGCTTGCCTCCCTCACCCTTGGGGCACAGCCCCAGCGCCTCGTAGGCCATGATCTCGGCCGGGGCCGAGGCATCGTGGCACTCGACGACACTGAGGTCCTGTGGCCCGAGGCCGGCCTCTTCGTACGCTTCGTGCGCACAGAGCTCGACGGTGCCGGGCTCGTCCACGGCGTGGTCCCAGCCCGAGTGCAATACACTCGAGACTACGCGGACGGGCTTGCGGATTCCGAGGGCTGCCGCCTTTCGCTCGCTGACCACGATCGCGGCGGCCGCACCGTCCCCGATGGGTGAGCACATCGGAC
>Ga0255048_10001352_pt1 | contig 17122 bp, 16 predicted proteins | sample JV7_2_2_MG_FD_183619 | JGI IMG/M metagenome (GOLD analysis project Ga0255048, IMG submission 183619) | Seawater microbial communities from Jervis Inlet, British Columbia, Canada - JV7_2_2 | ecosystem: Environmental > Aquatic > Marine > Inlet | place: Canada: British Columbia | collected 2016-10-06
TCGGATGTAAAAGCCCCCACGCTCGCGGCCCTACGGTCATTGCGAAAGGCTTGTAGCCGGGATGTTTTTCGCCGGAAATAAAGCGCAGCGTAGCGAGCCATTCCGGCGAGAAATATGCCGGCTGCAGGCCTGTACTATTTAAGTGTTGGCGGCGCCGCGACTTTGCAGCCGCGTAATCAACGATCGCAGGAAAACCTTATTGAAGCGCAGCTGACAAGATGACGAGACTTGTTCCATCAGGGTCGAGCTGACTCGCAGTATGGTCACGGCACCGTTGGCTTTAATGGAAGCCTGACGCTTCGCACCTCGGACATAACTGGTTTCGCCAAAGCAATCGCCGTTCGCCAGCGAACCAAGATTGTTGCCGTTGGATTCGACCCTGACGCTGCCGGTAACGATGATATAGAAGCGATCATCGATTTCGCCTTCACGAACAATGTCATCGCCGTCTTTGTATTCGTGCCAGTCGGACGCACGCAGCACTTCCCAGATCTCGGCATGCGAGAATTCGTGGAAAAATGTCAGCGTGCGCAAAACATCGAAGTGTTCCTGGTTGTCGAGGCTGTCGTATTTCTGTCGCAGGTCTTTGTAGACACGCGTCAGCTCGGCGGCCATTGATGCGCCGCTCGCAAGTCGTTGGCTCGGTTCTTTGAGCATTGTGGTTGCAACAACCTCTTCGAGTTGTTCGGGCAAGTCATCGCGGTAAGTGTGGATCGGTGGCGGCGTTGCGTACACGATCTGATGAAGCAATTTGGAAAGGTTATCGGCACGGAAAGGACGGAATCCCGTCAGCAACTCGTACATGACGGCGCCGAGAGAGTACAGATCCGATTTCGGCGTTAGCTCTTCCGACTGCACCTGCTCGGGCGACATGTAACTGGGTGAACCCGCGATGCCCTCGATGCGAGATACTTCAGAGTCGCTGACAATTGCGATGCCGAAGTCGATGATCCGCACATCGTTGTCATTTGTGAGCATGACGTTCGACGGCTTGATGTCACGATGAATAACACCTCGACCGTGCGCGTAGTGCAGCGCCTTGGCGCATTTGTAAATAATCTCTACGACGTCATCGACGCGCAATAGATTGTCAGGCCGGCAGTAGGCGGCTAGCGTGCGGGCGCCCTGAATGTGTTCGGTGACGACGTAGTATTTGCCCTCTTCCTCACCCGCATCGTAAATTGGCATGATGTTCGGATGCTGCAACATGCCGACCATGTGCGCTTCGTTAAAGAACATCTTGCGCGCAACCTTGGCTTTATCGGCATCGGAATCTTCTTCGATGTTGTAAACCTTGATCGCAACATCGCGGCGGTAGTAAGGATCGTGTGAAAGAAAGACATCGCCCGTGCTGCCCTTACCGATTTTGTTGATAATGACGTACTTGCCGATTTTCGCGGGCACGCCCTTCGCGCGTTCGATTTCTTGACTCGGCGTTGCCATTTTGTCTCACAATTCAGGTCATGAGCCACCTGTACAAAGCCAGTAAAATCGCGGCATACAGGGCGGCTACGAGGTCGTCCAGCATAATTCCGAGACCTCCATCCAGTCTGTGATCCAGTTCCCGAATCGGCCACGGTTTGACGATATCGAAGGCCCGAAACAGCCCGAAAGCCAGTATCCACGCGGTAATTGACGTTGGCGCGACCAGCAGCGTTGCGTACATCCCGACGACCTCGTCCCAAACGATGCCCCCGGGGTCATGCTGACCCAGGCGCTGCGAACTATTGCCGCAAATCCAGATGCCGGCAACGAACATTGAGACAACGATTCCTGTCTGCACAACCAGGTCCAGGTCCAGCGTCAGCCAGGCAAGGGCAACGCCAAGCAAAGACCCGACCGTCCCCGGCGCGATCGGCGACAGCCCAAGACCGAGACCAAACGCCAGCAAGTGGACCGGATCAGTCAGAACCGTACGCGCAGATATTTTTGCCGTATCACTCATTGAAAATGACGGTAACCGCTGTCTTCAAACGGTACAACCTGGCCGTCGAGATGACAGACCAGCAGTTCGTCGTCGGTAACGGTGCCGATGTCGGTTACTGGCAATCCACTCAGCTTTGGAGCACTGCCAGTCGGCGCGGTGAAACAGAGTTCGTAATCATCGCCACCGGACAGTGCGAAGCTGCGTTGAGCCTCGAGGTCAAACAATTCACCCAGCTGCTTCGACAGCGGTAGCTTTTCAATCTGCAATACACCGCCGACACCGCTCGCCGTTAGTAATTTGGACAAGTCCGCGAACAGGCCATCTGACAAATCAATGGCCGCCGTCGCGATCCCGGTCAGCGCCTGGCCATAATCGACCCGCGCATTCGGTCTGAGGAAGCGCGACGAAAGATACTGTTGTGGTCTGCCGGCAGACAGAAGTTCAAGTCCAGCCGCGGCGTCGCCGACGGTGCCGGTTACGAAAATCTGATCACCCGCTTGCGCGCCCGATCGCTTTATCGCAGTACCGGTCTCCACGTCGCCGGTTAGCTGCACGCTGACAACCAACGACTTACCCAGCGTCGTGTCACCACCGACCAGTGCAACCCGATGTTCTGTCGCTGCGGTGTGCAGCCCTTCGGCAAATCGACTAACCCAGCTCTCTTCGGCTGAAGGTAGAGTCAATGCAAGCGTCATCCATCGCGGACGCCCCCCCATCGCTGCGATATCGGAAAGGTTGACGGCGACGGCGCGATATCCAATGTCGAACGGATCCGTGCCATCGGGAAAATGAATACCTTCAACCAGTGTATCGATGACAGCAATGATTTCGCGACCAGGATCCGGCTGCAGGACTGCACCGTCATCGCCGATACCAGTGGTCACCCCCGGGGCTTCATCCGATCGGACGAAGTAAGTCTGAATCAGATCAAATTCATCCACTACCTTGCGCTTGAACTTCGTCACTGCGCAACGACTGGGCGGCAACGTCAAGACATGCATTGATAAATTTGTACCCGTCAATAGCGCCAAACCGTTTCGCAAGATTTACGCCTTCGTTTATCACCACGCGAAAGGGAACATCGGGTCGCGACTCCAATTCGTAGACACCAATCAACAATACGGCAAGCTCGACCGGGTCGAGTTGTTCCAACGGCCGATCTATAAAGGGTTCGATCGATTTTTGGAGCTCTGGCTGCTTCTCGCAGATGTCGGCAAGCGCCGCGTCGAAGAAATCGTGATCAACGCGTTTGTACGCAACCTGTTCACGAAACTGACTCAGCAATTCAGCACCGTCGTGGCCTGCGATTTGTTTTTGATACAACGCCTGCAATAGCAGCTCACGTGCACGAGTCCGGGCGCCTGGTGTAGTCGCATCAGTCATAAGGACATCAGAGGTAGGCCTTAGTCGAGATGCCTGAGTAAATTAACCATCTCGATGACGGCGAGTGTCGCTTCCTCACCTTTGTTGCCGGCCTTGGTACCAGCGCGCTCGATGGCCTGTTCGATCGTATCGACGGTCAGAACGCCAAACCCTACTGGCACACCGTGCTTTTGGCCTGCAGCTGCAATGCCACTAATACATTCCCCAGCTACGTAATCGAAATGAGGCGTTCCGCCGCGAATTACCGCGCCCAGGGCGACAATGCCATCGCACCGCCGGGTTGCCGCCAGTTTGTCGACTGCCAGCGGCATTTCAAATGCACCAGGTACGCGCACGATTTCAATGTCGGCGTCGACAGCACCGTGCTTTCGCAGGCAACGAACTGCAGCCTTGATTAAAGAGCTAACGACAAAGTCATTGAATCGCGACGCCACAATGCCGAAATGCGCATCGCGAATAACGAGATCACCTTCCATTGCTTTAATTTTTTCCATCAGTCTTCGACGTACTCAGTGATTTCGAGATCGAATCCCGAGATCGCATGCATTTGCTTGGGTGCCGATAATACACGGATTTTGGACAGCCCGAGATCGCGCAGGATTTGCGCGCCGACACCGTAGGTTCGAAAGACAGAGTCGCCGCTACGGCGCTCGGTGAGATCATCTGTCGCCTCATCGAGCGAATCGACAGAATCCATGAAGTCACGCGACGTTTCCTGTTCGCGCAATATCACAATAACGCCAACATCTTCTCTCGCAATGCGCTCGATAGCACTGTCGAGTGGCCAGCCGAGCGAACGACTTCTGACGCCGATGACATCACCAAGCGTATCCTGTAAGTGCACCCGAACCAGCGGGTTGTCATTTTCTTCGAGCTTGCCTTTGACGAGCGCAATATGCACTGCGCGGTTTACAAGATCGTCGTAACAGATCATCGTGAAGTCACCGTGTTCTGTCTGCACCACTTGTTCGCCGATTCGCTCGACATTGCGCTCCTTTTCAAGCCGGTATCGAATTAAGTCCGCAATCGTTCCAATTCGAATGTCGTGCATGCGCGCGAATTTTTCCAGGTCAGGACGGCGCGCCATGCTGCCATCCTCATTAAGGATTTCGACAATGACGGCAGCCGACTCCAGTCCGGCAAGCCTGGCCAGGTCGCAACCGGCTTCAGTATGCCCGGCACGCGTCAACACGCCTCCCTGCTGCGCCACGACTGGAAATATGTGGCCGGGCTGGCTCAGATCTTCGGGTTTTGCCGACGGCGCCACCGCTGCCAGAACGGTCGTTGCACGATCGTGCGCAGATATTCCAGTCGTAATGCCTTCGGCGGCTTCAATCGAAATCGTGAAATTTGTGGCGTGATGCTGATCCGTCTCGTTCACCATGAGCGGCAGGCGCAATTGAGCGCATCGTTGCCGCGACAAAGTCAGGCAGATCAATCCGCGCCCGTGTGTCGCCATGTAATTGATGTCTTCGGGGCGAACTTTTTCGGCCGCCATTAGAAGATCGCCTTCGTTCTCGCGATTCTCGTCATCGACCATGATGACCATTTTGCCTGCGCGGATATCGGCGATGATGTCTTCGATGTCGCTAAACGCGTTTTCAACTGCGCTCGGGTGAATCGTCGTGTTGTCAGACATAACCGTGTACCTCCAGAAATTCCATAGACAAACTGCTCTGATCTTTGGCCAACAGGCGCTCGATATAGCGCGCCATCAAATCGACCTCAATATTGACCGTGGTGCCGACCGCATAGTCGCCGATAATCGTAGTCTCGGCTGTATGCGGGATGATATTCAAGTCGATCACATTTCCGGATACTTCATTTATGGTAAGACTGACGCCGTCCACGCACACCGAGCCTTTTCTTGCGGCATAGCGCGCAAACTCTGCGGGTATTTCTATGCCCAGGCGAATCGAGTGCGCGTCATTGTCGACGCGAACAACCGCGCCCCTGCAATCTACATGGCCACTGACCAAATGCCCACCAAGACGATCACCGATGCTGAGCGATGGCTCCAGGTTGACGTTCGACCCAAGCGCCAGGTCTGCCAGTGCCGTCACCGCCAAAGTCTCAACCGACACAAACGCGTCGAAGCCATCGTCACTTAGGGCCGTCGCAGTCAGGCAGGCACCGTTGACAGCAATGCTTTCGCCGATCTCGTACGATGAAAATGGCAACCCGGTCGAGCGCACGGACAGGCGTACATCACCACCGGTCTTCTCGATGGCAGATATCGTGCCCTGCGCCTGGATGATCCCTGTAAACATTTTGGCTAGTCCGCTGGTACCGCCGTAATTCTTGTGTCATCGCCGAAACGGCGCGTCTCCGTAATGTGAAGTGCCTGACGATCGCCCAGTTCTGTCCAACCGGGCGTCATAAACATGCCCATCGTCTCACTGCCCATGATATGGGGCGCCTGGTAGATAACAAGCTCGTCGACGAGTTTTTGTTCGACCAACCCGCCGGCAAGCCGAGGGCCGGCTTCAACCAGCAAATCGTTTACATGCAGCAAAGCCAGTTGACTCATTACTGCGGACAAATCAAGAAGTCCGTGCTTGCCATCGATTCGGATCAGCACAGCCCCGGCATCGACCAGACGCCGGCCTTTGTGGTCGTTGCTGCAAGCAATCACTGTCGTTCCCGGCAACGTCAGCATTTTGGCTGTCGGCGGCGTTCGCAACTTGCTATCGACCACGACACGTATGGGTTGCCCACCATGTGTGTTGAGCGACGAATCACGCACTGTCAGGGACGGATCGTCCGCAAGAACAGTTCCAATACCGGTCATGATGGCCCCCGAACGAGCGCGAAGTCGTTGTACATCGGCTCTTGCCTCATCGCCGGTGATCCATTGACTCTGGCCGTCGGCCATGGCGATGCGGCCATCGATGCTGCAGGCGATTTTCAATCGCACGAACGGCCGGCCGCGCTCAATCCGGCTCAGAAACCCGGCCAGCAGTGCATCGGCCTCTGGCTTCCTTAACCCGCAACGAACCGATATTCCGGCGTCGGACAGCATTTTCAGGCCTTTGCCGTTGACCCGGGGATCCGGGTCTTCGCGCGCAACAACGACTTCGGACACGCCGGCGCGAATCAGCGACTCGATACAAGGTGGGGTCTTGCCGTGATGAGCACAGGGTTCGAGCGTGACAAATACGGTCGCACCACGTGCACTGTCACCAGCCGCCAGCAGTGCATTGATCTCCGCATGCGGCTCGCCCGCCACCGCGTGCCAACCTTCGCCGACCACATTGCCATCTCTAACCAACACGCAACCCACCATCGGATTTGGATGGGCCGTGTACTGCCCTTGCGTCGCAAGACTCAAGGCTCGCTCCATAAAGGCGCTTTCAGCTGCTGTGAATTCAGGCATGGGTGTTTATTTTTTTTTGCCTAATGACTCGGGCAACAATGACATCTGCTCGCGGCTCGCAGCAGTTTCGGAAATACGCTGCAGCCGTTTGATTTCTTCTTCGAATTCGGTGACATCCTGGAAGCGGCGATACACCGACGCAAAACGCACATACGCGATCTCGTCAAGGGCACGCAGTTCCTCCATGACCAGGTCACCGACCAGGCGCGATGGAACCTCGCGCTCACCCATTGTACGAAGTCGATGAATCAATCGACCGACGGCTTGCTCAAGTTCATCGCTGGGCACCGGCCGTTTTTCGAGAGCACGGACCATGCTGCTACGTAACTTGGATTCGTCAAATGGTTGTCTCGACTTGTCATTCTTGACGAGTCGCGGCATGACGAGTTCGGCGGATTCAAATGTCGTGAATCGCTCGTTGCAATCCAGGCATTGACGACGCCGGCGAATCTGCCTGCCGTCACCGGCAAGGCGCGAGTCGATAACCTTGGTCTCTTCGTGGCTGCAAAACGGGCAATGCATTCGGTATCAAGACTCTTTTGATGTGAACTCAGACGTATACGGGGAAGCGCTTGCAAAGCTCGAGCACCTGACCGCGTACGCGCTCGTTCGTCTCCTCGTTTTCGAGATCATCGAGTATATCCGCTATCCAGCCGCTTAGCTCCCGGGTCTCTTCAGCACCGAAACCACGGGTTGTGATCGCGGGTGTTCCGAGGCGCAGACCGCTGGTTACAAACGGAGACTGCGGATCGTTAGGCACAGCATTCTTGTTCACCGTGATATTGGCTCGCCCCAGCGCCGCGTCTGCATCCTTGCCCGTTATTCCCTTGTCAATCAGGCTGACGAGCATCAAGTGATTGTCCGTGCCGCCCGACACGATGGGATAGCCGCGCTCTGCAAGCGCACTCGCCATGACTTTGGCGTTCTCACAAACCTGCCCCTGGTAGTTCTTAAACTCCGGATCCATCGCTTCTTTGAGGGCGACTGCCTTGGCGGCAATCACGTGCATTAACGGACCGCCCTGCGTGCCGGGAAACACGAGCGAATTAAACTTCTTCGTCAGCTCGTCGTTCTTGCGCGCAAGAATCAATCCGCCACGCGGACCGCGCAACGTCTTGTGCGTGGTGGTCGTCACCACGTCTGCAACAGCTATCGGATTTGGGTAGTGGCCAGTCGCAACCAGCCCCGCGACGTGGGCCATGTCGACCATCAGGTAAGCACCGACGCCGTCGGCGATCTCGCGAAATTTTTGCCAATCGACAACTCGTGAATACGCAGAGAATCCGGCCACAATCATTTTGGGTCGGTGCTCCAACGCCAGCGCCTGCACTTGTTCGTAATCGATTTCACCAGTTTCCGGAACCAGACCGTATTGCACAGCATGAAAAAGTTTGCCGGAGAAATTCACCTTGCTGCCATGCGTCAGGTGCCCTCCTTCCGCGAGGCTCATACCGAGCACTGTTTCGCCCGCATCGAGCAACGCCATGTACACGGCCGCGTTCGCCTGCGACCCGGAATGCGGTTGCACATTCGCGTAATCCGCACCGAACAATTTCTTAGCCCGCTCAATGGCCAGAGTCTCAACATCGTCCACATACTCGCAGCCGCCGTAGTAGCGCTTGCCGGGATAACCCTCGGCGTACTTGTTCGTCAGTACCGACCCCTGGGCCGCCATAACACGTGGACTCGCGTAATTCTCTGACGCGATCAGCTCAACGTGTTCTTCCTGGCGTCGATTTTCGAGTTCGATTGCGTTCGAAACATCAGGGTCAAATGATTCAAGGGTAGTCGTGGTGTCGAACATCAGTCGGGTCTCCAGGATAAGGCTTAAACGAAGCTCGCGATGTTACTGCCTACTTGGTCTCGACGAAAGACCGCACGACACGCGTCCAGGCCCGGGCGAGATTCTCACGATTGTAACCGCCGCCGCCCGTGCCGATAATTCTGCCATCGCAGTGCTTATTCGCCAGGCGGCAGAGTGCCGCAGCCGCATCAGCGTGCGCCTGTTCTGTGTAACAAAGATGGGTAATCGGGTCGCCCTCGAGGCTATCGGCACCGCATTGAAACAGGATGAACTCAGGCTTCGCGTCGTCGAGGTAACTTTCTACCCGGTGCCAGGCCGCCCGAAAATCCGTATCCGTTGCGCCCGGCGGCATCGGAATGTTGAGCTTGGTTCCTATTGCCTTGCCCGCACCTGTTTCCTCTGCTGCTCCCGTGCCCGGATACAGGTAGCGTCCGTCTTCGTGCATATCGGCGAATATCAGGTCCGGATCGTCTTCAAAGCCGTAGAACATGCCATCGCCATGGTGAGCGTCGATATCAACATAAGCAACGCGCTGCAGTCCATGTTTCTTGCGAAGATATTCCACGGCCACACCCAGGTCGTTAAACACGCAAAACCCTGCCGCACGATCACGTGCCGCATGATGCAACCCGGCGATCGGCACGAAAGCCCGCTTGGTTGACCCATCCATGACAGCATCGACGGCTGCAAGCGTTGTGCCAACGACATCCGAGGCTGCGTCGAATATTCCCGGCATGGCAGGTGTATCTCCGTCGTCAAGATAACCGCGCCCTTCTTGAGATTTCCTCGACACCAAGTCGATGTAGTCCGCGGTGTGAAAGAGCAGAAGCTCGTCGACGCTGGCACGTCGTGGCCGACCGAATTGAATGGCACCGTCGAAACCGGCGCTCTCGAGTTCATCCTGAAAAACGTCGTGCCGGTCGAATCCGAACGGGTGCGGATCGCCAAAACCGTAGTTGGCGAGCTCTTCTCCCTTGTAGACAAGTACGGAATCGCTCATTCACGCGACTTCTTGTTGTTTGCTATCGGTGCAGCATACCGGATAATGCGCGCTCGAAAACAACCAGCGAGCAATAATGGCGCAATACATCTACACCATGAATCGCGTGGCCAAAGTGGTCCCGCCGAAACGATTCATCATCAAGGACATCTCGCTATCGTTCTTCCCGGGCGCAAAAATCGGTGTCCTCGGCCTCAACGGCGCCGGTAAATCCACGGTGTTACGCATTATGGCCGGCATTGACACGGACTATGACGGCGAGGCACGACCACAGCCCGGCATCAATATCGGATACCTGCCGCAGGAGCCGGAACTCGATGCAAGCAAGGACGTTCGCGGCAATGTCGAAGAAGGCGTAGCAGAAACCAAGGCGCTGATCGATCGGTTTAACGAAATCAGTGACAAGTTCGCTGAGCCAATGGACGACGACGAGATGAATGTCCTGCTCGAGGAACAGGGCAAACTGCAGGATGCGATTGACTCGGCTGGTGCCTGGGAACTGGAACGCAAACTCGAGATAGCCGCCGATGCATTGCGCCTGCCGCCCTGGGACGCTGACGTAACAAAATTATCCGGCGGCGAAAAACGCCGTGTTGCTTTGTGTCGCCTGTTGTTATCGCAACCCGACATGCTGTTGCTCGACGAGCCAACTAACCATCTCGATGCGGAGTCCGTCGCCTGGCTGGAGCGTTTTCTCGACGAGTATCCAAGCACGGTTATTGCCGTCACTCACGATCGATACTTCCTCGACAATGTCGCAGGCTGGATCCTGGAACTCGATCGCGGCCATGGCATTCCGTGGGAAGGTAACTATTCGTCGTGGCTCGAACAGAAGGAAAAGCGACTGGCGACCGAGGAGTCCACCGAAAAGGCACGCCAAAAAGCAATGCAGTCCGAGCTTGAGTGGGTGCGATCCAATCCGAAGGGCCGCCAGGCCAAGTCGAAAGCGCGGCTGCGCCAGTTCGACAAACTCTCTTCGGCGAGTTACCAGAAACGCAACGAAACCAACGAAATTTATATTCCACCGGGCCCACGGCTCGGCGACGTAGTGATTGAAATCGATGGGCTGAAAAAGGGATTCGGCGACAAGCTACTAATCGATGACCTGAGCTTTCAGATGCCGCCGGGCGGCATCGTTGGAATCATCGGCCCGAATGGCGCTGGCAAAACCACACTGTTTCGTATGATTACAGGTGCGGAACAACCCGACGCCGGGACGATTCGCCTCGGCGATACGGTACAGATTGCGAGTGTCGACCAGTCTCGCGACAACCTCGACGACAGCAAGACAGTCTGGGAGGAAATATCGGATGGCCTTGATCTGATCAAGGTAGGTGGCTACGAGACACCGTCGCGACGTTATGTCGGTCGTTTCAATTTCCGCGGCGCGGAACAGCAGAAACAGATCGGGCTGCTATCGGGTGGCGAGCGAAATCGCGTACACCTGGCGAAGATGCTTAAGTCCGGGGGCAACCTGTTGCTGCTTGATGAACCGACCAACGACCTCGATGTCGAAACGCTGCGGGCACTCGAACAGGCGCTGCTTGAGTTTCCGGGATCCGCCGTGGTTATTTCGCATGATCGCTGGTTTTTAGATCGCATTTGTACACACATCCTCGCATTTGAGGGAAACAGCCAAATAACTTGGTTTGCGGGCAACTACGCAGACTACGAAGAAGACCGGAAACGTCGTCTCGGCGACGATGCGGACAAGCCACATCGTATAAAATACAAGCGTCTCAACCACTAGGAGCCACTCGATGAACGTGCTCATTGCCGCCAGCGCAATCCTCACGCTCATTGCATTAGTATTTTTGCGTTCGACCGTGCAGCATGCGCGCCGCGGACGCGTGCTCAGGGCGGGCGGCTCCGCGGTGTTCTGTGCAGCGACGGCGGCGCTGGGAACTGCCAGCGTGTTACTTTTCATGAGCTACCTGGGCTACTCACGTCTTACGGCCGAGCAATTGGTTGGCGTGATCGAGTTTTCGCGATCGGCGCCAGAGGAATTCACAGCACGACTCATGATCGATGGAGAGATTGATCGGCTACTCACGCTGCGCGGCGATGAATGGCAGCTCGACGCTCGTGTCGTTACCTGGAAACCACCTGCGACGATCCTGGGGCTCGAGCCCGTATACCAGCTCGAACGATTGAGTGGACGCTATTCGACGGTGGACCGGGAGCGTTCCGAACCGCGTACCGTGCACGCCCTGGCCGAGGAACGACCGCTGGATCTCTGGAGCCTCGCCCGGAAATTCCCGAAATTGATGCCCGGCATCGACGCCTATTACGGCACCGCCACGTATTTGCCAATGGCCGACGGCGCCCGATTTCGCGTAACACTGAGTCGCGATGCACTGATTTCACGTCCACTCAACGATTCTGCGCGCGATGCTGTCGGTGACTGGAGCCAAATGGCAGAATGAATCTGGGATTATGTTAACGGCTAGCGGCAGCTCGCGATGCTTGGTGCATACTGGTCTAGCCGGTTGATTTAACTAATAGAAATAGCGAAAAATAATAACGAGCAACTATGGCGATTATTCTGGACAGGGAGCAGGGGCTCCTGGCAGCAGACGACGAGCAAATCGGACTCGAATGTCCGTACTGTGGTGTCTATGCGCACATGAGTCCACAGTCCGTGCCGCACGCTGAGGACCTACTTGCCGAAAAACCCAAACACGTTGGTCTCGTCTATCAGTGCGACGCCTGCAAGGCACCCGTCTTTCTCCGATTCGGCGTTCGCGCGTACACGGAAAACCGAGTCGAGTTGTATCGAAATTTTATCGAGCTCGAGCGCCCAAAAGAGCGCTTCTCCTATTCCTACCTGCCAAAACACACGGAAGTTTTATTCCGTGAAGCATTGACCTGTTATGGCGCAAACAGTTTTAACGCGTTTGCGTCAATGTGCCGGCGCTCGGCAGCAAGCGCTTATGCAGCGCTTGGCGACCGCGGCAAGTTGCGCGCCTTCGAGGTCGTCCTGGTTGCACAGGAAATCGCGGCCATTGATGACGACAGCTTCAGTCCGATCAAGAAAATCCTGTTTGAAACGGGCGAAGAAGAGGACTTGCCGTTATTGAATCGCGCGCAGGCAGGCATCCTGCTAGAAATCCTGAAGGACATGTTCTACCAGTGCTTCGTGCGACGCGGAAAATTGACACGCGCGATCAAAGTGCGGCAATTTTTCGTGGAAGAAGGTGGCAACAACCTGAAGTCGACGGCCTGAGGCCCTCCTTCAGCTAGCCAATTGCGACCCGCGCATTGCGGAACATGCGCATCCATGGCCCGTCGTCGCCCCACTCATCGGGATGCCAGGAATTCTGCATCGTGCGAGCGACCCGCTCCGGGTGCGGCATGATAATGGTCACACGCCCTTCTTCATTTGAAAGTCCACAAATTCCGTCAGCGGACCCATTTGGATTCGCGGGGTACGAGTCGGCGACGTCACCGTAGTTATCGACATAGCGCGCGACGATCATATGTGACGCCGTAAAACGATCCGTATCATTCTCGAAAACCACGCGCCCTTCGCCATGCGAGGTCACAATCGGCAGACGCGAGCCGGCCATGTTATCGAAGAAGATCGACGGGCTCTCGAGAATCTCGACCAGGCTCAAACGCGCCTCAAACTGCTCCGACAGGTTGCGCCGAAAACGCGGCCAACTGTCAGTGCCCGGGATCAATTCGCGAAGATGTGAAAACATTTGGCAACCGTTACAGACGCCCAGTGCAAAAGTATCGTCGCGCATGAAAAATTCGGCGAACTGATCGCGCGTTTGACTGTGGTACAGGATGGACTTGGCCCAGCCACCACCAGCACCCAGCACATCACCAAACGAAAATCCTCCACATGCCGCAATGCCATGGTAATTCGCCAGATTGTCCCGGCCTTCGAGAAGATCGCTCATGTGCACATCGACGGCTGTGAATTCGGCGCGCATGAATGCAGCCGCCATCTCATACTGGCTATTGACGCCTTGTTCACGCAACACCGCAATGCGAGGTTTTCCTGTGCCGCGATAGGCCCGGACGATATTGTCGCCGGGATCGAAGGTCAGCACGGCATTGAGACCCGGATCATTATCATCGAGGATGCCATCAAACTCTTCTCGCGCAGTCACAGGATTATCGCGCAGCGCCTGTATCTTGAAACTCGTCTCGGACCAGTCACGCTGCAACCGGGCGCGATCCAGCTGTAACACGATTTCATCATCGCGGCGAACCGTCAACGTCTGACCATCATTGTCCACGCGGCCGATGGCGATGGCTTTCGCGCCGTTACGATCCAGCACCATTTGCACCTGCGTCAGTTTTTTCTTTTCAACCTGCACGACGGCGCCGGCTTCTTCACTAAACAACTGCGTCAGAATTTCGGCGTTTGAGCCGCTCAATTGCAGTGAGACTCCGATGCGGCTGGCGAAAAGCATTTCGGAAATCGTCGCTATGAGTCCGCCATCGCTGCGGTCGTGATAAGCCAGCAGCATATTTCGCTCATTGAGCTCCTGGATCGCGGCGAAAAAGCCTTTCAGAAGATCGGGATCATCGAGGTCCGGGGTCTCGCCCCCTGTCCGGCCATAGGCCTGCGCGAGACAGGACGCACCCATACGATTTTTGCCTAGCCCAAGGTCAAGCAATAGCAGGTAACTCGATTCAGTCTGCGACTTCAGCTGAGGCGTGAGATGTTTGCGAACATTGGTCACAGGCGCGAATGCCGACACAATCAGTGACACCGGCGCGACCACTGCATATTCACTGTTACCGTCCGCCCAACTGGTTTTCAGCGATAACGAGTCTTTGCCAACCGGGATGGCGATGCCGAGATCGCGGCACAATTCATCGCTCACCGCTTTGACCGTGTCAAACAGCTTCGCATCCTCTCCCGGATGGCCGGTCGCAGCCATCCAGTTCGCTGACAGTCGCACCTTCCCGATGCCAGAAATTGGCGCCGCCGCAATGTTTGTGATTGCCTCCGCCACCGCCATGCGTCCAGAAGCCGGTGCATTCAAAGTTGCCAGCGGCGTACGCTCACCCATGGCCATCGCCTCACCGGTGATTCCCTCGTAACCGGTCGCCGTAATCGCAACATCACTCACGGGCACCTGCCACGGCCCGACTAACTGGTCACGAACGCTTAGACCCCCGACGGTCCGATCGCCGATATTAATCAGGAATGACTTGTCAGCGACGGCGGGAAAACGCAACACACGGCGAGTCGCTTCTTCCAGCTCGATGTCCGATAGATCGAGATTCGTCGGAGTTGACGTATCGCGCGTAACATTTCGCTTCATCTTCGGCGGATTGCCCAATAACATCAACATCGACATGTCCACGGGTTTATTGCCAAATTCGCTATCGTTCACCACCAAACGTCCGTCGTCGGTAAGCGATCCAATAATCGAGACGGGGCAACGCTCGCGTGCGCATAGCATTTTAAATTCGTCCACCTGGTCCTCGGCGACAATCAATACATAACGTTCTTGCGCCTCGTTACACCAGATCCCCATGGGTGACATGCCGCGCTCCGCGTTTGCGACGTCGCGCAATTCAATGGTCGCACCATGCTTGCTGTGATCGACGGCTTCGGGAACGGCATTCGATAAGCCACCTGCCCCGACGTCATGAATCAGCAAGATGGGATTTTGATCGCCCATCTGCCAGCAACGATCAATGACTTCCTGAGCGCGCCGCTGAATTTCCGGGTTCCCGCGTTGCACGGACGCAAAATCGAGATCCTCGCTGCTGCTTCCGCTCGCGACGCTTGAGGCTGCCCCACCGCCGAGTCCGATCAGCATCGCCGGCCCGCCAATAACCGCAACTTTCGCTCCGACCGGTACGTCAATCTTGGTCGCGTGGCCGTCACGCACATTGCCAACACCGCCGGCGACCATGATCGGTTTGTGATAGCCGCGAATTTCATTGTCCGGCAAACCCGGCAGGCTGCTTTCGAAAGTTCGAAAATAGCCCAGCAAATTCGGCCGCCCGAATTCGTTGTTAAACGCGGCACCGCCGATTGGCCCTTCGATCATGATATCGAGTGGCTTCGCCATCCGGTCCGGGTGCGGAAAATCAAACTCCCACGGCTGCTCGAAGCCCGGAATCCTCAAATGTGACACAGTAAATCCGGTCAGCCCGGCTTTTGGCTTGGCGCCGAGCCCGGTTGCGCCTTCATCTCGAATCTCGCCGCCGGACCCGGTCGCCGCACCCGGAAACGGTGAAATCGCCGTCGGGTGATTATGCGTTTCGACCTTCATCAGGATATGCACGGGTTCGTCGCTGTAATGATATTCGCGACTCGTGTTCTCCGGCATCAAACGTAGTCCGGGCCAGCCCTCGATAACTGCAGCATTGTCCGCGTACGCAGAGATAACGCCCTCGGGGCTTGCCTCGGTCGTTGAGCGAATCATACCGAACAGGCGTTCCACTTTTGGCTCGCCGTCGATGACCCATTCGGCGTTGAATATTTTGTGGCGACAGTGCTCGGAGTTTGCTTGCGCAAACATCATTAGCTCGGCATCGGTCGGGTCGCGTTCGAGCAACTTGTAATTTTGCACGAGGTAATCGATCTCGTCATCGGCGAGCGCAAGTCCAAGATCGTCGTTGGCTTTAGCGAGTTCCTGCCTTCCTCCATCCAGAATCGAGACTGTACTTACCGGTGCCGGCTCGTGTTCTTCGAACAACGCGGCGGCATCTTCCCCGTTATTGAACAGGGCTTCGGTCATACGATCGTGAAGTAACGCGTCCAGGGACCGCACGGCTTCGTCGCCAACCTGACCTTTGAACTTCAACCCGTAACAGACCCCTCGTTCGATGCGATCAACTGTAGTGAGACCACACGCGAGGGCGATATCGGTCGCTTTGCTTGACCACGGTGAAATTGTGCCAGGCCGGGGAAGCACGAATATCTTGCGAGATCCCTTACCGAGACGGCCTGCCCTGTCGCCTGCCAGCAGCAGTGCTTTGAGACGTTTCGTGTGTTCGGCGGACAACGCCCCATTCACAGCAACAAAGTAGCAATAGCGCGCATCGACAGACTTGACGCGCTCGTCGGCCCGTTGCAATGCATCGAGGAGTTTGGCGAGACGGAAATCTGACAACGCAGGTTGCCCGGCAAGCTCAAGCATTACGGGTTACTGTCCCCTGGTGTGTAAATCGGCATTGGAAATTGCGCCACATTGCCTTCGAGATTCGAGATTTTGCTGGCGCCTTGCTTGTCGACCTCATCGATGCGAATGATCGAGTGCATGGGGAGGTAGGTTCGGGTGACGTGCTCAAATTCGGACTTTATTTTTTCCTCGGACGGATCCACGACGACGGTTGTGCGCTCACCGAAAACCAGTTGCTCGACTTCAATGAATCCGAACAAAGCCCCCTGGCCAACCTCACGAGCGTAAATTTCATAGACCTTTCCCTGGCTCATGAATACGACTCTGTAGAGATTTTTCTTGACCATGGCGCGTAGATTACCCAATTACGCAGCCATTGGCGCAAGAATCTCAGTTTCGGGATTTTCCTCTATATTTGGTCTAATTCAAACATATACAGAAATTGACCGGACGGACATCATGCTGATTATGTGAACTACTTGGCAGCGTAGGCCTTTGATTCTTTGCACTATTCGAGTGTCATGGCCTT
>Ga0255048_10001353_pt1 | contig 17122 bp, 28 predicted proteins | sample JV7_2_2_MG_FD_183619 | JGI IMG/M metagenome (GOLD analysis project Ga0255048, IMG submission 183619) | Seawater microbial communities from Jervis Inlet, British Columbia, Canada - JV7_2_2 | ecosystem: Environmental > Aquatic > Marine > Inlet | place: Canada: British Columbia | collected 2016-10-06
TCCAAACGACGTCGAAGAAGAAAGGGTAGAAGCCGGTGTACCATGATCGCGACAAGTTCCCCGAAGAGATCGCTGGCTACGTTTGGCTAACTTGGCTCGGGAGTACCGATGCCATCTCAGTGAGCGGGATCAACGACAAGCCCGCGCCGCATGGCGTCTCTCTCCGCATCCGCGTGAAGATTCCTTCGGAGGCTCTCGCGGCGCTCGATCGCTTGCGGCTCCCGGTCGGAGACGTCGAGGCTGATGTCGTCGAGGTTGTCGTCGCAAAATCAGAAACCGAGATCCTCGAAGTGAACGCCGATGGCGGGCTCGCGATTCTCGAGGACGAAACAGAAACGGAGGGAGACGATGTCGGAGTTCGAAACGGAAACGGAAGCGGAAGCGGCGGAGAGGCAAGCGAAGATGGGGGCTCTGTGCTCGGCCTATCTCGATGCGTACGACGCTCACAAAGTCCAGAAGGAGGAGACGGAGCGGCTCTCGAAGATCAAGACGAAGGCTCAGGACGCGCTCCTCGCGGTGATGCGTAAAGGCGACGCCATCCGGCTCTCCGGCCGGCTTGTCTCCCCGTCCTCGAAGCTCTCCGCGAAGTTCAAGCCGGAGGCTTACGATCCGGAGACGGCTCCGGACTTCTTCGAGGCGCTCCAAGCCGCGGGGATCCCGGTTCGACCGAACGGGCAAACGCTCGCTGCGATGTACAAGTCCGACTGGGAAGAGGGGGCCGCGGTTCCGAAAGCTCTCGCGCTCTACCTCGAAACATCAGAGCGGAGGTCTCTCTCCGTTCGCAACTCATAGAAAGCTATGGCAAAGAAGACAACCGAGTTCGCTCTCGTGAAGGCCGACAAGATCGCGGCCGACTTTCCCGTTCTCCAGAAACGCGAAGACGTAGAAGAGGTTCTCCGGGACAACTTCCCGCGCGGCCTCTCGACCGAGGACCTCTTGCGCGTGAAGTTCTCCGGAGGTGGCTCGACTCAATTCGAGATCGTCGGCAAGGGCGACACGCCGATGGGGGAGGTTGATGAGATCGTCGGCCTCGTGGCTTACCATACTCCAACGCGCGTTCGCTGGAACGGATCGATGGATGATCCCGATCGCGTTCGCGGGCTCCCTCTGTGCGCGAGCTCGGACGGAGTGACGGGAGAAGGCAAGCCGGGAGGACCGTGTCACTCTTGCGAATTCCAGCGATGGACCGACGAAGGTAAGATGCCGGAGTGTGATTCACGCCGCGCGATCTTCCTTCTCCAGCCGGGAGAATGGCTCCCGTTGTCGATCTCGCTCCCGCGCAAAAGCCAACAAGCCTTTGAGGCGTTCCTTGCGCGACTCTCCGCGAAGTGCATCAGCATCTACGGGATGCTCGTTCGCTTCTCGCTGAAGAAGGAGAAGAACGCGCTCGATCAAGTCTACTCGCTCTTGGAGGTCGAGTCGGTCGGACAGCTCACGCCATCGGATCTCGCGCTCTCGCGTGACTATCGCAAGACGATGGAGGAGAGCCTCAAGGCCGTCGCGACGGAACAACCGAACGACCCGTCGACGGCTTCGGAGGAACGCTCAGAAGGCCGCGCGTCGAAGATGAGCACGGGGACCGAAGCGAGCTAAACTCAGTCATTCCTACCTCGAGGGAGGTCGCGCCCCACTCCACCATGCGGCCTCCCTCACTTTTTGAAAACAGAGGGAACCATGAGCATCCAACAGAACATTAAGAACGTCGTGCGGCTTGTCTTCCGCGGAGACCTCGCGCTCGATCAAGGCGTCTCGCTCCTGACGGGAGCGGAGTTCACGGTCTTAGAACTTCGGATGGGCTTTCTCGAAGCGCTCATCGAGATCGGCAACGACGAAGAAGAGATCGAGCGACGCGCGCTCGAGATCCGGATGGCCGACTCAGCCGAAGCCGACAACGACGGCGCGGAAGGATGAGGCCCGAAGAGCTACGGATGCGCGTCGCGCGGTGCAAGGGCTTTGGTCGGCTCCTCGCGGCGGAGTGCAAGAAAGAGACGGAGAAATCCGCCTATGTAAAGAACCTCAATGAACAGCTCATCACGTTCGGCGTTCTCGTCGGGATCCTTGAGGCTTTCGTCGAACGCACAATAGGCGGCATCGATCCTCAGCATCGGATCGTCGCTCGGAGCACTTTCGAGAAAACGAAGATGCTCGAGAAAGATGAGCGCCTAAAAGATCCGGAGTTCGGGAGGTAGAGATGGCGCATCGAGGCGAGCCGTCAGATTCATTCATCACGGGTTTCGAGAATCATCGAGAGCTTGCGGCGTTTCTCCTCGGCTTCACTCACGGCTTCGACCTCGGGCGCGTCGGGCCTCGTCTGATTTGGCTCCCCGCGATGGAGTTCGCCGGCCGGCTCTTGTCGGGGGAGAAACTCAGCGATGCCGACCTCGAGCGGTTCGGAGATCTCGGGAGCCAGCTAACACACATCATCGCGCTCGAAGCGCTTGGGAAGGAGGCCGGATGAGCAAGAAACTCCGCGCCGGTATCGTTTGCGACGACTACAAGCTCCCGACGTTTCGGAGGATTCTCGAACAAGCCGGATACGAGATCATCGAGACGCACAAGGGACCAGCTCGCGACGTGACGACTCTCATCGTCCTCACCGAAAGCCAAGCGACCCTGACGGCCGTCATCAAGACGTGCGAGAGAACCGCGAAGAAGGGAGGGGAGTGATGACGGAGACAACGCGGCTAGTCGTAACGCTCGAGATGACGGAGGAAGAGCACGCGCGGATGTTGGTTTCAGAGTGCGTCTACGTTCTGACTTATGTCAATTCTGATGGGGAGATCACTCGAGCTTGGCCCGACGCGATCGGAACGCGGGAGGAGTGCGAGATCGCGGAAGCGGCGCGCGTCGGGCGGATTTATGTTGTCCCCATCGAAGGCGTCCATCTTGAGCATTACATCGTCGAAGCGAGCAAGGTACTCCCGCTATGAATGAAGAAGAACGCGCGGCTCGAGACAAGCTCGATGGCGATCTCGTCGAAGCGCTTTGCGAGGCCGAGAGCGGCCTATCGGAATGGGATGTCAAGTTCGTCGACTCGGTCGCGGAGCAATGGGAAAGAAAGGGATGGATTAGCGAGAAGCAACGGGAACAACTGAATCGCATCGCTCACTCTGCGGGAGTGTGAAAGGTAAGAAGTGAACCGGGAAGCGATAGAGAAACATCTCGGAATTCTGTGGGGGAATCTCGAGGAGGATGAGGGACTCATCGAGATCGGAGGAGGCGTCTACGATCGCGAAATCGGAGGCTTCCCGAAAGGCGGCGCGGGCTCCTGGCGTTGTCGACGTGCGGCGACGGTCGCGGAAGCGGTCGCGCTTGCCGTCGAGGATTGCGAAGCCGGCCGCGAGGTTTATGTCTGCGGCTCCTCGGGCCTCACGCGCCGCGGCTTGAAGCGCTTCAAGAAAACCGACGCGCATCGGACGTGCGGGCTCTGGGCTGACCTCGACGTCGAGGAGCACGGCGGACACGCGGCCTCGAAGAAGTATCCGCCCACAAAAGCCGTCGCGGAGGAACTCGTTCGGAGGATCGGCCTCCCTCCGACTCTCCTCCTCGACACGGGCGGAGGTCTTCAAGCCTGGTGGCTCTTCCAGGAGTACGCCGACACGTCGAGCGCGGAGCTTGTCGCGACTCATGAGAGCCGCCAGAAGGAACTCATCGCGCTCTTGAATGTCCACGCCGAACAGATGGGCGCGTGGCGCTTCGACGCCGTGACGGACGTTGTACGGGTCCTGAGAGTCGCGGGAACTTTGAATCACAAGCGCGGCGCTCCGCATGAGATTCTTCTCGTCGAGGAGAACGGGCCGCGGTACGGAGGCATCGAGGACTTCGAGGAGGCGTGTAGCTCGATCGCCACTCTCGTCGCGGCGAAAGGGGGCGAGTCGGATCCTCTCCGCGCTGAGATCGAGAGCGCCATCGAGGGACGGACGATCCACGAATACGACTCCGCGCGGCTCGAGGTGATGAAAGACAACGACCCGCGGCTCGCTCGCTCCTGGATCCATGATCGGCCGGACCTCGGGAACGACTCGAGCGCCATCGATGCGTCGATCGCTTTCGCTCTCGCGCGTACGAGTTGTCCACCGATGGAGATCGCGCGGATGCTTTCGGGTTGTCGCCATCTTCACGGTGACTCGAAGGGGAAGGGAGTTCGCGCCGACTATCTCGCGCGGACGGTTTCGTGGGCTGTCCAAGCCGTAGAACGGAAGCTAACGGAAGCCGAAGCGATACACGCTCAGCGGACGGTCGACCTCGACGCGCTCGAGGAGAATCCCGGAGAGCTTCTCTCGCAGGCGCGAGAGGGAGCCGGCCTTCCGGATCTCGTCGGAGTCGTTCAACGCGGAACGACGGACGCGAGTTTCTATTTTGAGTTCGAAGACGCGGAGGAGATTCACATCGGCGGTATCGATATTCTCCGCTCACAGCCGAAGCTCGGGAACCGTTTGCTCGAGGCTCGAGGCGGGCGCTCAGTGCTCCGCAAGAAAACGCGCGACGATTGGGAGAAGGTTTCTCTCATGCTCGTCCGTGTCGCGCGTGTCATCGAGATCCCGGAGAATGAGCGCGTTCGCGAACTCCTGATGCTCGTCGCGGATTACGCCGCGAGCTACAAGCTCCACGCGGATGAGGATTGCGGAGAGTTCGCGGGGGAATGGAAGATGTCCGTCCTCACCGATACGCCGTTTCTCTACGTCCGTCGCTTTTGCTTTCGTCCGGACGCTTTTTTCATGGCGGCGCGAGCGCGCGGCTATGAGACCTCGAAGAGAGAATTTAGAAAGGTGCTCCTCGAGGCCGGAGGGCGTGTCGTTGATGTCCAGTTTCGCGAGGACGGGCGCAAGGTGAAACGCCGATGCGTCGCGTTCGATCCGGAACTCGAGCCGGAACTATTGCAGTCAGTCAGAGAGCGCGCGGTGCAACCGGAGAGATGGTCTCTCTCGGAAGCTCGCGCGGAGGAAACCGCATAGGAGGGAGGCGATGTCTCTAACGGCGTGCGAGACTCTCGTCCAAGCATTGCGCGGGCGAGTCTACGGCTTTGACTTCGACGACTTGGATGGGGATCTATACCGGGAAACTCTCGTCAACCTCTTGATGAGCGGCCTCTCTATCGACGTCTCCGATGCGTTCCAGTCAAGTCCGGACAGAATGACCGGCGCGGGACTTTGCCTCCCTGGCCCATCTACTTTTCTCCAAGGAGAGGATGGCGGCTTGTGGTGCGTTCACTTGAGGATGATCGAAGTCGATGGCGACATAGCTTCTATCGGAGACGGAGAAGGCTTGGCTCTTCCGAATAGGAAGCTCAAGGAGTGCGAGTTCGAATCCGCGATGGTTACGACTTGGGCGATGGGCAGGGCGAAGAAGAGTCCGGTTCTCACTTCGATGGTGGAAAAAAGCCGGTGGATTGTTTCCGGGAGCGGCTTTCTCTGTCATCCCGGAAGTTCGATAACGATTCTATCGGAGTACCTTTTCGGGCTGAACGAGGATGGCGACTTAGTCGGGGATGCCATTATGGAAGCAAGCCCGTCCGCGGTTCACTATGCAGGGAGCGAAGCCTTAGCGCGGAATGTCGTCTACACACTATTCGCGAAAACCGTTTTCGCGCTCTCGCTCCTCAATTGCAAAAACATCCAGCTCGTAGATGGGCCTCCCCGGCCTCGAGTCCCGCGCGAAAGAGGCAAGCCGCGGCCTCCGCGAATCAGCTACAAACTTTTGCATCTTCGACCTCTAAAGGAAGTCGCGCGCGTCGAGCTTGAAGGGGAGCCGGAGCCGGATCTTCCGAAGAAGAGGATGCATATCTGCCGCGGACATTTCCGCGACTATCGAAAAGGGAAAGGGCTCTTCGGCCGCTTGAACGGTCGATTCTATTCTCCGCAACATATCCGCGGGGACGTCTCCGCGGGGAAGGTTGAAAAGGATTACAAACTCGAGACCGAATAGGAGGGAACCATGATCCAGGAAATCAGATTTCTTTGCAGTAGAGCCCACTTTGGGTTCTATCTCGCGACGCTTGTTCGCGACGACGGCGAGCAAAGCCTCACGCGCAAAGCTCGCGCGCTTCTATCGACTCGCCTCTCTCCGGAGGCCTCGACGCAAACGCGAAGATGTACCGAAGAGGACTCCGCGATCCTGGAACTCCGCGCTGATGATGAGATCGTCGCGCTCCGGGAGGCGAACGATGATATCCGGGAGGTTGAGAAGCTCCTCCGGCAAGCCGGCTACGCGAAGCTCGGCCTCGTCGAAGGCGTGACGTCGATCCTCGAGAGCGGGCGGAAGCGCGCGGAGGGCATCATCGACTTGACAGCAGAGCGCGATGCTTTGCTCGAACGCATTGCGGAGCAGGGCGACCTATGAGCGAGAAACTCCAAAAAGCTCCGGCCGACATCGCGAAGTGCTCATCGTGCGGAGCGGCGATCTTCTGGGCTGTGACTCAAAACAAAAAGATGATGCCTCTCGACGTCGAAGGCGTGACGAAAGCCATCGCGGAGATCGACGAAGACGGGCGGATCCGATGTGACGTGCGGACGGCTTTCACGCCTCACTTCGCGACGTGTCCGAACGCGGCGAAGCATCGCAAGCCGAGGGGAGGAGCGTGATGGGAAGTAACAGGAAAATAGCGAGACTGGAAGAAGCCCAACGTCGCGCGCTCGTCACGTTCGAAGCGATGGGGCACAAGCCGAACGAAGGAGAGTTGGCCGGCGCAATTCTCATCGTGCTTGAAGAACTCGACGCCGAACTCGACGAGCCGGAGGAAGGAGGCAAGTGATGGCGTGGATGCCAGTGTCGGAGGCCGTCGCGTTCTCGTTCGTTCTCGGTATGGCCGCGGGGCTCGCGTGCGGTTGGGTTGCCGCACGATGGCGAGCACCCGTCGCTGATCTCATGATTGCCTCTCTCGAGAACGACAAGCGACGAAGAGTCTCTCAGGGCCTCGAAGAGCCGGAGGCCGGCACAAGCGATTCTGAGCGCTTGGGTGAGGAGGTTCCCGCGACCGTCTCCGTTGTCGCGGCCGGCTTCGGCTTCGGGCCTTGCGTCGATTGCGGCGGAGAAGCCGGGATGTCCTGGAAGAGCATAGGGCCGCTTTGCGGGAAGTGTGGACGCAAGCGAGCGAACCGGGCTCAGGGCTCTGTGCCGGCGCTTCCGGGCTCCCCGAGAGCGGAGCAAGAGGCCGCGCGGCTCGCGGACGGTTGGCGGAAGTGCGCGGGTTGTCATCTTCTCGTGAGGCCTTACGGGGGCGAGCTTTGCGCGGATTGCGCGGAGGTGGAGCCCGTTTAGGAACTCGTTTTCCACCCTGGAAGCGTTTTCGCCGATGTCGTGTTTCGAGGGTCCGTTTTGCGTTCCACGCGGTCTAAGTGCTTACAAGCAAAGCACAAAAGACGATACAGACTACACGCGAAACGTGCTCCAGTAGAGAGCGACCCCTGGGTAAACTGGCTTTTTTTCGGCTCTAAGTCCTTTGAATATTTACCCTTATAGGGAATCGATATGAACCCCTGTCATTGTGGCTACGTATGCCTTCCGAGGTGTTTGGAGTTTCCGACCTATTCAAAACGGCCATCAACGTATGGAGCACTTCCGACACGTTTTAACGACTTAGGGAATCGATGGGAATTATTCCCCGATACGTTGATGGTGGAATTCACGAGGTGGCGAGTCGTAAGTCGTGAAAGCGATGGAGGTGGAGCGGTGAAATACCGACGTCGCGAGAGGCTGATGGAGGCCTTTGGTTGCCTTGCCGTTTTGGCAGGTGTCGCGGTTTGGGCGCTCCTTTTGTGGGCGCTCTTGGCATAGGGAAAAACAGGGAATCGGAGGGAACGATGCTTGACTTCGATCCGGAGAGCGTTCGTGTCGTGGTTGGACCTCCCGGTACCGGCAAGACGCATCATGTTGCGGAGAAGGTCGCGGAGGCCGCTCGAGTGTGGGGGCCGTCGAAGGTGATGGTCGTGTCGATGACTCGGACGGCCGCGGCCGAAGCCGGCGCGCGTGTCGGCTCGACGTCGGCGCGGCTCCCTAAAAATTGCGTCGGCACGCTCCACAGTTTCGCGTATCGAGCGCTCGGGAGTCCGAAGCTCGCGGAGGTCGGAGACTGGGTCAAGGTCTGGAACGAGATCCATCCGGCGTTCTCGCTCTGTGCCTCGGGCTCGAAGGCCGAGGAGGGAGCGCCGGAAGAGCGGGGCTCCGCGGAGGAGGGAGGAGGAAACGACCATCTCTCCGCGTACAACGTTCGACGATCGATGCTTAGAGGGACAACGGGGCTCGCACAATCAACGCTCGATTTTGTCTCGAGGTGGGAGGCGTTCAAGGAAGAGAACGATCTTCTCGACTTCGAGGATCTCATCCACGTCGCCGCGCGTGACTGCGCCGAAGCTCCGGGGAGTCCGCATATCATCTACGGGGATGAGGCTCAGGACTGGACTGAAAGCGAGTACGGCCTTCTTCTTCGGTGGGCGAAAGCCGCGCGCGGTTGTGTCGTTGTCGGAGATCCGGACCAAAGCATCTATGAGTGGAGAGGAGCGAGCGCGACGGCCGTCTCGGAAATTTGGGGAGCTTGCGAGCGTCGCGTTCTCTCGCAATCGTACCGCGTTCCTCGGGCCGTCCACGCCTACGCGATGCGGTGGCTCCGTCGAGGTTGCCCGAAGCGGATCGAGAGCGCCTATGAGCCTCGAGACGCCGATGGCGAAGTGCTCGCGATCGGCTCGACGCGGAGAACTCCCGCGGGGATGGTCGAGGACATCCGGCGCGAACTCGGCCGCGGTCGCTCTTGTATGATCCTCGCGCCGTGTTCGTACATGCTCGACGAAAGCGTCCGCGAGCTCCGCGACCGCGGCATCGCTTTCCATAACCCGTATCGGCCGCGCAACGGTCGATGGAATCCTCTTGGGAGTACGAAGAGGGGGAAGGCTTATCTCGCCGGACGTGCGGGCTCGTGGACGTTCGCGGAGCTATGGAGATGGATCCAGTCGGTCGAGGCGAAGCGGATGGTAAAGGGCTCGAAGAAATGGGCGAAGAGAAGCGCAAGCGATAAGAAGCTCGCGGACCTCTCCATCTCGATCGAGGACGTCGCGGAGTCTTGTTTCGACAAGTCGATGGAGTGGTGGAATCCGGAGTCTCTCGGGGCGCTCTACGATATGACGCTCAAGAGCGAGCGCAAGCGTCTCGAGTACCAGGCGCGCGTCGTGAGCGATGGAGGAGCCGCGGCGCTCCTCGAAGCTCCGCGCGTGAGTATCGGAACCATCCACAGTGCGAAGGGAGGAGAGGCCGACACGGTCTATCTCATTCCGGAGATGTCGAACTCCTGGCGATCGACAATTCGCCATCCCGATGGCGTCGCCGCGCTGACTCGGCTCTTCTATGTTGGGATCACTCGGGCGAGATCGCGGCTTGTCCTTCTTCAACCGACCGGGAGCGAGTCCGCGCAACTCCCGATGCCGAGGTAGCTCGAGGCGTAATCCGCCCAACTTGGCCGAATTATTTTAGAATCCGACCGGAAACCCTTGGACGTTTCCGGTCGGATTGCTTATTATTCAGGCATGAGAGCAAAGCAAACCAACCCCAACCCCGAGAAGAAGGAGACCCGCATGGGCACTCTCGAAGCTCTCCTCTCTGTCGGCGCGTCTCTCCGCGTCGTTTCGTTTGATTCTCCCCGCGGCCTCGGTCGCTCTTGGTTCATCGAGACTGACGACGGGGAAGCCGTCGAAGTCTTTGGAACCGAGGAAGACGCGCGCGCCGCTCTTCGCGGTGAGCGCAAGCCGGCCGAAAGGCTCGTTTCTTTCGCCTAAAAACAACCGGCCGCGCTCTTCGGGGCGCGGCCTTTTTCAATCGGAGGGAACCGAAATGCATTGCACGACTCGAACACACTACGCCCACAAGCTCGGGAAAGAAGATGCGAACGCGGAGCGCGGGGATGTCATCGTCGACCCTTGCCGGCGCTTCCTCGGGCTCTTCGTCGGTTGGCTCCCGCGAAGCGGCGGCGCGGTTGTTTGGTACGCGGCGGGGACGGCTTCTTTTTGCGGGATGTGTGAGTTCCACGACAAGCACATCAAGATGACTCGCAACGCGAAAGCGTCTGGGGGGAGGTAGCTCAACGACGTGCGCGGGCGGCTCGTAGAATCAACCCAAGTTTCCGGTATCGTGTCACGCGGATGGACTCCCGGTTTTTTCTCGAAGAGGTATAGCGATGCGCTGGCTGCTCTTTCTTCCCTTGCTCTTGGCCTCTTGTCACGGAACAACGGCTCACGTCGGCGTCGGACACTCGTTCGAAGATGCTGGAGGTAGTTGGGGAGGAGGATGCGGCCCGCGCGGAGCGTGGAGCCAGGACGATACAACGACTCTCGGATTCGGGCTTGAAGTCCAGCTCACGCCGACAACGGTTATCGTCGAGAATCAGGCTCCGTCGTGGCTCGCGGCTGAGCGCTTGGACCCCTGGGTCGAGCCGGTTCCGGTTGCGCCGGATCCTATCGCGCCGGTTCTCGTCCTCGTGGACAAGCTCTCCGCGAAGCTCGACACGCTCTCCGCGAAGCTCGACGAAACCGCGGCGCGCATCGCGAAGATCGAGAACGAAGTACAGAATCACATTTCATGGAAAGACATCGGCGTCGGCACGGGTGCGGCGGGCGGATTGGGGCTCTCGAGTTTCGCGGGGCTCCGCGCTTGGCAAGGTCGGAGGCGTCGAAAGTCTCGAACAGTAACGGAGGGAAACGATGACGACTAAGGTTCGAAAAGGCGGACGGCCGCGGATGTTCCTCACTCCTACGACGGCAAGAACTCTCCATCTCCCGGCTGAGTTCTGGGAGATCCTCGAGACGGGCGATCTCGACGGGCTCTCGAAAGGCTCGGCGCTCGCGAAAGCGATCCGCGACCCGGCGCTCCTGGAGAAGCTCAAGAGCGTGACGGAGGCTCCGGCATCATGAGTACGAAGCCGGAGCTCCTCGACGCTTGCCGCGCGCTCCTCGTGTACCGCGAAGAGATCGAGGCATCGGCGAAGTTCTTGGATTGCGAACAAGACGCCGCAATCTGCCAAGCCTTCGGAGAAATCGAACGCGCCCTTGAGCCGGAGACCGATTGCATCCTCAGATCGAAGGCCGTCGCGGTCTTTAATACCGGCGAGCGCCCGATGCTCGATCTCGCTTTGCCGGCTCTCAAGAGAAGCGCGGCTGAGTGCTTCGATCAAGTCGCCGGAGCGCTTGCGGAGGGCGCGACGCATCTTCCGGAAGAGGTCGGCATCTGCGTCTCGCTCTCATTCTCTCAGGACCCGAGGACGCTATGAACGAGGACGTCGCAAGAGGCATCATGGAAGCGGCCGCGAAGAAGATGGCCGCGGAGTCTTACAACCGCGGCGTCCTCGAGGCGTGCGCGGCCGCTTGCGCGAGCATCGAGCTATCGGGGCTCCCTGTTATGCGAACGTGCGACGTCATCACGGTGCTCCGGGCTTGCGGAGACGGGATGCAGCTCGACGAGAAAGGCGAGCGCATCCTGAAAATGTAAGGCTTGGACTAATTACGAGATCGCTGTAGAATCCGCCCGTCGCCTTGAGGATCTTCCTCGTCGCGGCGGGCGACTCTCATCGGCGCGGACACCGACTACACGCCCGCGCCCGAGAGGCCTCAAGGCGAGCGCTCAGCCGCGGCTCTATACAACTCGGAGGGAACCGATGGCCGAGAACCCGAAACCCGCGTCACTCGCTCAGCTCGATCAAGCTCGCTCCGCGCTCGCGAAGGCAAGCTCTCTCTCGGAGATCAAGGGGCTCCGCGACAAGGCCGCGACGGTGAAGGAACTCGCGCGCCGCATCGGCCTCTCGCGTGAAGTCCAGAACGATGCCGCGCTCCTCACGCTCGAGGCTGAGCGCAAAGCCGGCGACATTCTCGAAGCGCTCTCTTCTCCGGCCGGTCGACCGAAGGCCGGCGAAGAGCGACCAGATCACGGCATCCCGGCCTCGACCGGGAAGCGATGGCGGCTCGAGGCGAGCGTCTCCCCGGTCGACTTCTCGGCCTGGGTCGAGAAGAAGAAAGACGATGGCGCGGAGATATGTTCGGCCGCGCTCCAATCGTACGCGCGCGGGCTCCGTCGAGGCGATCACGATACCGAGGAGCCGGACGGCAAGACCGGCATCGGCTACCGGGTCATCTACGCGGATCCTCCTTGGAAGTTCGGAGCGCCGACGATGACGGGCGACGCGGGCTCGCACTATCCGGAGATGTCGACGCTCAATATATGCGAGCTCGAGACGGGGAAGCGGCGCGTCCGCGAGCTTGCGACGAAGGATGCCGTCCTCTTCCTCTGGACAACGAACGCGCATCTCCCCGACGCGCTCAAGGTCATCACGGCGTGGGGATTCGTCTACAAAACGAACTTCGTTTGGGTTAAGGACAAGCCGGCAACGGGGCTCGGTTTCTACCATCGCGCGAAGCATGAGATGCTCCTCGTCGCGACGCGCGGGAAGTGTCTCCCTCCGGAGAAGAAGGGCCTTCCTCTTTCCGTCCTCGAGTGTGCGAAGGGGGCTCACTCGGAGAAGCCGGCCGCGTTCCGGAAGATGATCGACAAGCTCTATCCGAAGGGCAAGCGCATCGAGCTATTCGCGCGCGGCAAGCCGGCGACGGGTTGGAAGGCTTGGGGGAATCAGACGGAAGAGAAGAAGCGGAAGCCAATTCCGAAAGAGATTGCGAAGGCCGCGACGAAGGCCGAGCTCCGCGCCCATCTCCAGGGCAAGGTCTCGAAGTCGAACGCGGCGAAGGTCGGCGCGGCTACTCGGTGGGCGAAAGCCGGCAAGCTCGAGGAAGTTCGCGCGATTGTCGTCTATCGAGGCAAGGGCTCCCAGGTGAGGCACGCGCGGACGGGGATGGTTTCGGAGTCGGGGAAGCTCTTGACGGTATGCGGCTCCAAGACGAAGGCCGATGGGCAATTCAGCAAGGGCAAAACCTCGGAGGTTACGTGTCGAAACTGTCTCGCCTCTCTCCCCGCGTGGGAGATGCAGCACTTCCTCAGAAAGAAATAGATGGCGAGCTTCACTCTCTACGAAGGGGAGATGCTCGCTCACTTGAGGTCGCTCGAGGATGACTCGGTTGACGCTCTTATCGCGGATCCTCCGTACTCCTCGGGCGGCTTTACCCGCGGCGATCGTAATCAAACGACGCATGAGAAGTACGCGGGCGACCAGTGCGTCGAGCGCCCTTCCTTCTCCGGCGACAACCGCGACGGCCGCTCTTGGTGCTATTGGATGGCGCTCTGGCTCTCGGAGTGTCATCGCATCGTTCGTCCTGGCGGACACGCGCTGATGTTCTGCGACTGGCGGATGCTCCCTCTCGCGACGGATGCGTTCCAGTCGGGCGGCTTCGTTTGGCGTGGGCTCGTCGCTTGGGACAAGGGCCGCGGCGCTCGCGCTCCGCATACCGGGTACTTCCGTCATCAGTGCGAGTACATCGTTTGGGGATCCGCTGAGCATCTCGACTCGGCGAAGCACGGAGGGCCGTTCGACGGTTGCATCCGCGAGACGGTCAAACAGTCGGACAAGCACCATCAGACCGGCAAGCCGACGAAGCTCCTCGAGAGTCTCATCAAGATAGTTCCGGAGGGCGGAACGGTTCTCGACCCTTTCATGGGGAGTGGGACAACCGGCGTCGCGTGCGGTCGACACAATCGGAACTTCATAGGCATCGAACTCTCTCGGGAATACTATCGCATCGCACAGAAGCGCGTCCGCGAGTCGTTCGCGGAGTACGTCGGAGACCCGACACAGATGGAGCTTCCGTTATTCAATGGCGATTGAGCTTCCCATTGGCTACCGCGCCGACGTCATCAAGAACGCGCGGACGATGTACGATCGCTGCATCCTCAAGGGGCTCTACTATGAGGAGATCCTCCGATGCATTCCTCGCATCTGGGTACGCGGCGCGACGGGCCGCGGGGATCCCGTGATGACAATGGACGTCCGCAGCGAGTTCCTCATCCTTTGCGTGCAAGGCGCGACGGACTCTGATGGGAAGCTCCTTTACAAGCCCGAAGAACAAACCGCAGAGTATGAGCGCGCGATGGAGCACGTTCGAAAGATGCCGACCCGACCCAATTCGAAGGAGTGGAACCGATGAGCGTAACTCAAGGACTTCGAGACGAACACGCCGGCCTCTCTCGAGAGCGCGCGCGATTGATGAAGCGCGTTGATGAGATCGACGCCAAACTTGGAGACCTCACGGGCGGCCTTAAGGCTCTCGGAGTCGACCTCGCGCAAGAGGCGACGGATGCCGCGGACGCGGAAGCGAAGCGCGTCGAGGATCTCCGCATCAAGGCCGAGGGAGAGAAGCCGAAGCCGGCGCATCGCAAGCCGACCGCGGAAGACGTGACGGACGACGATCTCGAAGCCTGATGGCTAATCCCGAAACACGATTGGCGAAAAGAATCCTCGACGCTCTAAACGGGAAAGATGGCGTCGTGGTCTGGAAGATCCACGGGAGCGTATATCAAGAGGCCGGCATTTCAGACATCCTTGGTTGCGCGTTCGGCGTGTTTCTTTCCCTCGAAGTCAAGCTACCTCGGACTCGTTCTCGGGCTGAGCCTTCTAAGATCCAGGAGCATCAGCTTCGAAGAGTCAAGCGCGCGGGAGGCGTCGGATTCGTCATCACGTCCGTACAAGAGGCGCTCGACATAGTGAGCGAGATCCGAGAAGCTCTATCGTCGGCCGGAGACTTGGCCTCGTTCGCTCCCTCCTCACTCCTCATCGACTCGATCGATCCGACTCAAATCATGGAGACTGTTCAATGAAACTCCTCATCGCTTGCCTTCCTCTCTTCCTTCTAACCTCGTGCGGCACGATGACGGCTCAAGAGCGATCGGAGCTTTTCTCCGGCATCGCGACGCTGACGACTCACGTTCTCGAGGTCGCGGCCAATACGGAGGGACTTCCCGAAGATGTCCGCGCGGAGCTCCGAAAGGTTGTCGACTCGGACATCGTCCCGGCTCTCGGCGGGCTTGCCTTGAAGGGCTCCGAAGCGGTCGAAAATCCGAGTCCGCTCACGACCTCGGAGATGCTCATCGCGGCTCTCGGTGTGGCCGGCGTCGCGGGCGGGACTTGGTTCGGTAAGAAGTCCGGACGCAAGGAAGAGGCCGCGAAAGCCGCAGCTCCTCCGACCTCGGTAGCCTGAGATGGCTGACGCGGTTTGTCCTGGCCGGTTGAAACTGCTTGAGGAGCGCTCAATCCCAGAAGTCGATGGGGAGACTCGAGACCGTCACGATGGAGGGACCGACCTAACGGCGTTGTTCGCTCCCCATACGAGGGCGGCGACGGGCGTTCCCGTTCCGATTGAGTGTCCCGGATGCGGGGCGATCCATACTTATACGGCTCGCAGGATCCGCGGCGGAGGGCTCGTCACAAGCTACGACTTCGACGCACGCGAGGATGATAGGAGATAAGCGATGGCGAGCGGAGACACTCTCTGGACGTTCTTTCCTGCCGACATACGCGGAGGAACGACGGCCACGAGGACAACGCGCAACAGTCACAGCATCCTAAACTTCATCACGTCGGCTGTGACGACGGCAATCTTCGAGGCCGTCCTCGTCCGCAACTACGCGGGAGGCGGCATCGATGCCGTTGTCGGCTGGAGTTCTGAGAGTTCCGTCACGGCGTCGGAGCAAGTCCGATGGTCGGTATCTTTCGAGAGAGTCGGCCATGCCGTTCTCGACATCGATGCCGACTCGTTCGCTTCAGCTCAAGCGGCGACGGCAACGCCGGAGTCGACTCTCGGGATGCTCGATCATACAGAAATCGCGTTCACGGATGGCGCTCAAGTAGACTCGATAGCCATCGGTGAGAAGTACCGTGTGAAGCTCGAGCGCATCACGACGCACGTCGATGACGACATGCCGGACAACGCGGAGATGCATTTTCTCGAACTACGAGAGAACTAAGCGATGGCGCGGCTGTTTGTAGTTGGAAGCTCTGAGGCTCTCGAGAGGTCCGGATGGATCGCGAGTCTCGATGATTTCCCGTTGTCGTTTTTCTGTAATGCCGCGCTCGTCAGTACAACGGCGAACACGGGCTTCGGGCTCCTCTCGATTTCGGGGAGGGACAGCAGCTTTAACGGCTATCACTGGCTTCTGTCTCTGCATAACGGGCCGGCAACCGTGAACACGTTTCTCCGCGCGGCCATCACGGATAACACGGGCGCATCGACCGTCGAGTCTTCGAATAGCTTCCTTGCGCCTATGTCGGCGCGGAAGCCTTGCCTCGCTGTTTTTCACTCGACGACCGAGGTCTCGATTTACTTCGACGGAACAAAGACGACAGATGCCGCGCTGACGGCTCGAGACCCGTCCGGAGCGACGGATGCCAAAACGTCGAGCATCGGACGCATCGGGATTTTCGCGACAACGCATCACGATGGCCCGATCGATACGGTCGCATTGTGGGCTGGCGCACTCGACGATGATGAATCTGCCGACCTCATGGCAGGGTATGCTCCGGAGTCAATCCGGCCCGATCTTCTCCGCGTCAATCTCCCCGTTTGGGGGAAGGAGTCGCCGGAGGTTGATGACTGGTCTCAAGAGTCGTTTCCGCTTGTAAATACTCCGCTTTATACGCCGCACACGGCAAGCGTGATCTACCCCGGGATGGGGCTTCGCTGGTCTTTGCCATCCTCGGCCGGAGGTGATGTCACTTTCGCGGCTTCGCTCACGGTTGACGCGGATCACGTCGCCGCGCTCGAGGTCGATCGCAATCTCGCGGCGAACTTGACAGTCGACGCGGAGCACGTCGCCGCGCTCACGGTCGATAGGCTCCTCGCGGCGAACCTGACGGCCGATGCCGACTTCGTCTCCCTCCTGACGGTCGACCGGCTCCTCGCGGCCTCTTTGACGGTGGACGCTGAGCACGTCGCCGCGCTCGAGGTTGACCGGCTCCTCGCGGCTTCGCTCACGGTCGATGCTGAGCACGTCGCCGCGCTCACGGTCGATCGACTCCTCGCGGCCTCTCTCACGGTTGATGCCGAGTTCGCCGCAGCTCTGACGGTCGACATCGATAACGAGGTGACGTTCGCGGCCAACCTGACGGCCGATGCCGACTTCGTCTCCCTCCTGACGGTCGACCGGCTCCTCGTCGCGAGCTTCACGGCTGATGCCGACTTCGCCGCGACTCTCGAGGTCGATAGGCTTC
>Ga0255048_10001354_pt1 | contig 17107 bp, 17 predicted proteins | sample JV7_2_2_MG_FD_183619 | JGI IMG/M metagenome (GOLD analysis project Ga0255048, IMG submission 183619) | Seawater microbial communities from Jervis Inlet, British Columbia, Canada - JV7_2_2 | ecosystem: Environmental > Aquatic > Marine > Inlet | place: Canada: British Columbia | collected 2016-10-06
GAAGCGGGCCGCCGAATCCCGCCGCGCCGAGCGCCTGGAGGTGGTGAGCCGTATCTTGGCGGGGGAGGTGGCCTGCCTTGGTATCCCGACCTCGGGCGAGTACCGCCTCTATTCTGTCAGAGCTTTGGAGATAGCCGACGCCCTCATTGCGGAGGTGGACAAGTGCCCCAAGTAGTCTGCCCAGAATGCGGGGGTCGCGGGATCGTGTACCTGGTCATGCCGAAGCCCTGCCCGACGTGTGGCGGTGACGGGAAGGTCGAGGAAGAGGAGGCGAGCGATGAAGATCAGCCGACCCCGGAAGCATGACCCCAAGACGCTAGTGCGAGGCGGCGGACCCGCCGCAACCGTTCCGCGACAAGAGGCGCTTGCGGCGGCCGAGAAGCTCAAGCCGGGCCAGGAGATCCTCATCGAGGGAACGCTAGAGGAACTCAACACCCTCTATCATGGGATCCCGTATCGCTCGGCCCTTCCCTTCAGGGTGTCGATCAACCGCAAAGAGGGGTGGGTGAAGTTCTACAAGCCGCTTGCGGCATGAGCGACGAGTCCACAAGAGACTGGGCGCTGGACCACGACCCGGAACTCTTAGACCTAGCTGTCGTCGGCCCCATCAATGACGAAGACTTCGACCCGATGAGGGCCGACGTTATTGACGGCGATCATCTCGATGACGAGGGTGCTGATGTCTGGTAGGCGAAAGAGCTGAGACTCTCCGTTGCGCACGTAGCCGAAGCCGGCGGGCTTGAGCGTGTCATAGGTCAGAAGGATGGAGCCCGCGGTTCCGTGGTTCTTGACATAGAGGATCGCGTAGTCCGGGTCGACCTCGCCCAGGGGTAGATTTTCATAGGCGTTCGTGACCGAGACGACCTGGTGGTTGATGACGGCCACCGCGTTAGCGGTGTCCCACTGGTCTGTGACCTCATGAACCTCGCCGTCCAGATTCACCTTGATTCGGGTCTCGACCGTCACGGTTGGTAGCGCCATGCGGCCATTCTAACACCACAGGTGTATACTCCTGACGAATCGAAAGGGAGAGCCCCCTATGCCAGCCGCTAAGAAGCCCGCCAAAAAGACCGCCAAGAAGACCGCCAAAAAGACGGTCGTCGAGGAGGCGGCTCCTAGGTACAAGGAAGAGCTCGACAAGGCGCTGGCCGATCTGGCAGACGCAGAGAAGGAGTGCAGGGCTCTGCGCATCAAGCTCGAAAAGGCGGAGTGCGTGGCGCCCATCATGTCGGCCAACTTCCAGAAGCTCTTCGAGCTGAAGGACGCCCGCGATGCGGCGAACGCGGCCTTCGACAAACAGGTTGCGAAAACGATCGGCGACTACAAGTCCTTCGGGGCCATGAGCTAGACGACCGACCCAAAGAGAAGGAGTACACCCATGATCTCAGGCAACAGCGAACAGGCTCTCGTGCCTCCCGGCTCCCCTTCGAGTGGCGGCGGAATGGCCAAGAGCAAGAGCAAGAGCAAGATGGGAATCGAGGGGAAAGTCGAGCCGGCGGCCCTGGCCGCCCCGAAGTCCCCCAGCGTCAGCGACAAGCCCTCGGGCGGCAACTACTCGCCGCCGTGGGCAAAGGGCGGCGGCTAGGCCATGATCGCTGCCCCAAGGGTTGCCGCGAGCCTGGCCAATCGCGGGAATCCCGTCAAGCGTCTCGAGGAGACCTACCGCAGGGGGGCGCCTCCTCCGGGCGGCGGCCTCGTCGATCCCGACGTGCAGAAACGGATGCAGATGCAGTACGCCAACAAAGGTCCGACCGTCGGGCGCCCCATGCCCAAGGGCCGGCCAGCCGGACTTGACGACGGCGTGATTAACCGCGGCCCCCCGCCGGGCGGCGGTGGTCTTGTTGACCCCGACGTACAGAAGCAGATGCAGATGGACTACGCCAAGGGTCGGCCCGCCGACACGGGGTCGGTCGCGCTGCCGCTGGTGAGCTCGATCGACAGCTACACCGACATGGGTGGCGGCGGTCTGGCGCCAGGGGACGTGCCTGGCACGGGCGGCCTGGACCCCATAGAGCAAGAGATCTTCGCGGACGAGTTTCGTGGTCAGCCGTCGTTTGATGACGGCGCCGATCCGAACATGATCGCGGATTTCATGCGCCGGCAGAAGATGATGGAGATGCAACAGCAGGGCGGCGGCGGGATCGTCCCGCGCCAGATGATTCGAGGCTAGTCATGCCTCCGGCGCGACCGGAGGGCTGGGGCCGCGACTACGTGCTCTCGCGCCTGGAGAACCTCCAGGGTATGAAGTCGCTCTGTGAAGAGGCGGCCGAAGGGCTGCCCGTCAAGTGGTCCACCCTCTATCAGGAGGTGCGCGGCTGGCGCAATCAGGACGCTCGGCTCCGCGCCGAACTCCGAAAGATCGGCGAGACGCCAGAGGACGAACTCCCGCGCTTCGATGAGCTCTACGCCTTCTTCATGGAGAAGATCTGTGGGCGCAGCGGCCAAGGGGGCGGCGGCTCTTACAAGCTGGAGGACTGGTGGGGAAAGTGGTTCGAGCTCTTCGTCCTCAACCGCGGCCGTCCCATCGAGGCGTGCGAGCAGCTCAAAGAGTTGCATGGAATCGAGATCTCTTGGGGCTACATCAGCAACATGCGCAAGGAGGGGCACCCGTCGTTCTCGAAGGAGTTCGTCGACCTCTATTCTGAAGCGATGTCTCACGCCGTAGGAATGAATTTCGATACGACGCAGCAGATCATCCACGACCCCTCTGTGGATCCGCGCACCCGAGCCAACACCGCGATTCAAGTCAACGAGCGCCTCGATCGCGAGAACTGGGGCCGCACGCTCAACATGAAGCACTCGGGCACCGTCACGCACCAACAGGCGATCGAAGGCGGGACGCTGAAGTTCCTTGAAGCCGTGCTCAACCGCTTCCCCGAAAAGCCCGCGCAGCTTCCGCCGGCCCCGAGCGTCGAGGTTGAAGCCGAGGTTGTCGACGCATGATCGCCTGCCAGTGCCGACTCTGTAGGGACGAGCTCGTAGGGTCAACACTCCTCTCTGCTGGCCGCCCATCCAACGTCGAGGAGTACAACGACCTAGACCTCCTACTGGACAGGCTGCGCAAAGAGAGTCCCGAGGCGGCATGGGCTGGCCTGCGCTGGCTCACAGCGCACGACATCTTCTTCTCGCTGACACGAGCGATGACGACTCGGGGCGTCGTTCACGAAGTCTCGGGCCTCCCTCTCTTTGAGCGCCAATTCTGCTTCGAGCGCTGTCGCGAGATCGAAGAGGATCCTGGGGCGCCTGACGAGTGGGGGCGTGGGATGGTCAAGTCTCGGACCAAGACTACGACACTCAACATCATGCGCGCGCTGCGCAACCCAGACATCGCGATCGCGATTTTCTCCTACCAGAAGCTCGCGGCCAAGAAGCACTTGCGCACCATCAGAGACGAACTGCAAATCAACAAGGAACTGATCGCGCTCTTCCCAGAAGTTCTCTACACCAACCCCAGAGACCCGCAGGCCGGGTGCCCCTGTTGGAGTCTCGAGGAAGGGCTCTGTCTCAAGAGGGCAACGACGCGAGCGGAGCTCACCTTCGAGGCGCACGCGCTCAACATCACAACGCTACCTACAGGGAGCCACTTTGACGTCATCGACATGGACGACGTTGAGGACGACAAGGCGGTCAAGACGCCAGAGTCTATTGAGGACCTGAAGACGGCGGCGACCCAGGCCCGCCACCTCGTCTCCACCAACCCAATCCACTCCTTCACTGGAACGCCCTACCATGAGAATGGGCTGGTCAAGGCGCGCGTCAGGGCGGCCGGCGACCGCGCCCGAGTGTACCCAGGAGAGGATCTCTCAAGACCCGGCCCAGGCCCCCTGGGGGGCACGCCGCAGTTCTACACCACCGAAGAACTCTTCCTGCGCTACGAGTTGATGCTCGAGGACGACCCGGATGCGGGGCTTGATAACTACGCGAAGCAGATCTGCCTTGACACCAGGGCAGGAACGGGTCGCACCCTAAGAGAGAGCGACTTGCGTTACTACGATGAGCCGCCGCACGTTCTGGGCCGTAGCTGCACCGTCATCATCTGCCAGGATCCGTCGATGGGGCTCGTCAACGCGACAGCGACGGTGGTCTGGGGCCTCTTGCCTGACCGACGAGTCGCCCTTCTGGACGCCTCTTTTCAGCGCTTCCTACCCAACGAGCGTTTGGAAGATACGTGGCGCCTTGTGGCCCGATGGCAGCCGATCTCTCAAGGCGTCAAGCATTTGAGAATCGAGCAGTTCGGACAGGCTGATTACGTGGAGCCCACGATGCGCTATCTGAGGGAGCGCGGGCTCTACATGCCGGTCTTCAGGGTGGCCAACACCACCAAAGCAAAGAACGACAGGATCTACTCCCACTGGCAGCCGGCGCTCAGGGAGAACATGATCCTTCTGCCCCGACAGTTGCTCATTGCGGGCGACGATGGGAAACGTTTTGATGTCGTCGACTACTTCATTCGAGAGGAGTTGACGAAGTTTCCGCGGCCCATCACGGACGATCTCTTGGACGCCGGAGCCCTATTGTGGGAAAATCCCAAGCGGCTCAAGACGATCGACGGGTCAGACCACTCCGCAGTCCTGAGCTATCCTCTCTCTTCGGCGGTAGACGATGACGAAGACTACGACTCCGAGCATGCTCGTGGAACCTGGGCTGGGGCTGGTGTGATGTGACGGTAGACATCGTTTATCAGTCTGGCGAGGCAGCCGACGAGGACTTGGAGCTGCTTGCCAATCAGGAGATCGAGGACCACTTCAAGAGGCGCATCGGCGAGGCCCTGCCAAAGATCCAGAAGATCTGGACCAGGGCGAAGGACAACCACCGTTTCGTTTGGGGCGGCGATGACTCTCAGTGGGACAGGGACGACGCGCGCAACCGCAGGGCGTCGCAGCGCGCCGTCCTGACGCACAACGACATTTCCAAGGCGATCAACATCACCGCTGGCCGCGAAGTGCAGGGTAGGGTGCGGCCGAACTACATGCCCAGGGATGATAGCGATGCCTTCGAGGTCGAAATCTCGAGGCGCTTCATGCTCTCCCTGCGTGACCGCGGAGACCACGAACAGGCCGAGAGCGAATGGTTTCGCAACACCCTGATCGAGAACATCGCGTGGATCGGCTATCGCCAAGACCTCATGCGCGGACCCGTAGGTACGGGCCTCATGGTCGCCGAGCCAGTCTCCATCTGGGAGATGCTGTGGGACGAGGCGTCTCGAGAGAAGAATCTCTTGGACCGCATGTGGGACGCTCGCGGCTACTGGGTCTCCTTTGAGGAGTTCGCCGCAATGTTTCCTGACGAGGCGGAAGAGGAGACGGTCAAGGATCTCCTGAGCGTCGGCGAGACCTTCTGGGTCAAAGACGAGCAACGGGCGAGCCAGGCGTGGCCTTGGGCTTATGCGGTCCAGAGTGGTAAGTGGATGGACGTCCAGCGGCGCGAGGTCTTTCTCGTCCACTACGTCTGGAGAGAGCGCACGTACCACTACTTCGCCAACGTGGCGCCACCGCCGATTGAGGGGATGCCCGAAGCGCCTCCGATCTATCAGGTGTTCTCAGGCGGGGAGGGCATCGACGAAGAGACCGGCGAGACCGTCATGCTCTCGGCCAAGGAACAGCTCGAGCTCGCGCGCGACCAGTATCGGGCGGCCAATGGCGCCGACATGGACTACTCCCCTGTCCCTCGTTGGAAGTACCGCGAAGCCTATTTCGCCGGCAACAAGCTGATCTCCTCGTCCGACCTGGCAATCAACGAGTTCCCCCGACAGGCGATGACAGCCATCGCTTACAGGCAGCCCGGCGAAGTCACCTACTATGGCCCTGTTGACCTGATGAAGGATCAGCAGATCTTCAAGAACGCCGTAATCTCCATGATGGTGACGGCGATGCAGCACTCAGCTAAGGGCAACATCGCAGCCGAAGAGGGGACCTTTAAGAACCTACAGGCGGCCCGCGCGGCCTACGCTCAGACGGGCAAGATCCTCACCGTCAACCCGGACAAACTCAACTCCTTCAAGGAGCTCGTCTCGGGCCAAGTCTCTCCTCAGATGATGCAACTCTTGGAGATCGCCGATCGCGCTGTGTGGTCTGGTGTTGGTCTCAACCCGGCGTCTATGGGTGATGTGGGCGGAGACTTGCGGAGAATCTCCGGCCAGGTGGTGCAGTCCGTCAAAGAGGCCGCCGCGATGAGTCTTGCGGGGGTCTTTGACTCCCTGCGCCTGGGCCGCAAACAAGCCGCGCGCCTCTACTTGGAGTTCAAGGAAGCCTTCTATGACGAAGAGGATCTGGCCCGAATCGTCGGCCCGAAGCTCGCTAAGAACATTCGGCCCAAGGAGGAGTGGCAGGACGCGAGCCAGTTCGACATCGTAATCGACGAGGCGGAGTCGACGCCAGATCAGAAGGCCGAAGCCTTTGGCACCTTCATTCAGACTGGCTTCGCCCAGGCAATGGTGCAGGCGGGCTTGATGCCTCCAGAGATCCTCCCCATGATCGCTTCTTCAGCTTTGCCGGCCGAGGGTGTCGCGATTTGGGACGCACACTTGCAGGCGATGAGGGACGCGCCGCAACCGCCGATGCTGCCGCCAGAAGAGGGCGGCGCCCCACCCCCACAATAGAGGAGAACCACCGCCATGAGCGACGAAGCAACGAGCGAGGCCATAGAAGTAGAAGCCGCCGAAACCGAAGAAGAAGAGCCTTCATTCGAGGACGCCCTGAAGGCGGCCACCGACGACCCCGGGGGTTCCGAACCGCCGAAGAAAGCCGACGACAAGCCGGCCGCCAAGAAGAAGGCGGAGCCCAAGGCGGCGGAAGAGGCAGAAGAGGAGACGTTCGCGACCGAGCGCGAGCGCGAACTCGCCCGTGACGTCAAGGGTCTCATTGGCGTCAAGGTGGGGCAGAGGGCGGAGATCGACAACCTCCAGGGCCAGGTGAACGCTCAGAACGAGCGCCTCGCGCAGATGCTCAACGAGGTGCGCGCACTGCGCCAAGACCTCATCCCCCCAGAGCCCCCAAAGGAAGAGGAGCCCGAGGAGTTCCTCGAGCGCAAGCTGGGGGAGAAGATCGACCCCCTACTGCAAGCCGAGGAAGAGCGACAGATCGCCGAAACCTCGACGTTTGTCACCTCGCACACCAAGGCGACTCGCGAGGCGTTTGTCGAGGAGCACCCGGACTACGAAGAGGCCGCCGCGTGGTTGGCCCAAAGAGAGGTGGCGGAGTTCCGGGCGAACAACCCAACATTCACCGAAGCCGAGGTGAGGCAAGAGTGGGAGCAGCACTGCATCGGCCTGAGAGTCCACCACGCAAGAAACGAGACGTCGATGTTCGAGGGCATCTATGGACGCGCCGTGCGCTGGGGGTTCGAAGCCAGCGAGGCGGAGGAGGAGGGCGCGGAGCCGAAGCCGAAGCCCTCAAAGGTCTCCGAGGTCAAGAAGCGCGTGGCGAAGACGAAGATCGCGCCCGCGGGTCGCACTCAAAGCTCCCCAGAGCTCACCGCAGAGGACATTGCAAACTTCACCCAGGACGACTGGGACCGCGAGCTCGACAAGGAAGAGGGGTTCGAGAATATGCTCAAACTTGCGGCCACCGCTCGCTAAGAGTACACTCTCTCTGGGTCCGCCCGAACCTGAATCGGGAGTTCGCGCCAGCTTCGAGCGTCAATCGAGGTCGAGACTAGACGTTGCGGAGGTAGTTTTCTCCGCAGCTACGACTCAACCTAGAAAAGCGAGGAGCCACCTCTCATGGCGGACCACCCGTTTTACGACACCACAGATCCCGAGGTCAACAAGATTACGACCAAGGATCTGGATCGGCAGTGGAGGCGCGCGGACGCGCTCTACGACCCGAAGAACAAGCTCGTCGGCAAGGACGAAGGCAAGTTCCCGATCGCTACCTGGGACGACCTTCAGAAGCAGGCCGGCGACAAGATCACCAAACCCTACAACTTCCAGCTCTCGGCGAGCCCCGGTGTCATGGGCCGCAACAAGCTCGAGGGCAAGGAGCGCCCGATCGACACCACCACGTTCTCGATCGTCATCGAGAAGCTGCGTGAGGGTGTCTACGTCGAAGGCGAGATCTCTCAGCAGCGGGTCCACTTCAACATCCTCGAGACCGGCAAGTCCAACCTGAGCGACTGGCACATCACCCGCCGCGCGGTCGGCGCTTGCAACCAGCTCGCGGGTAACGTCTACCAGACCGATCTTCGCTACACCGGCTTGCAGGCGGTCGACGCGGTGCACGCGGACGATTTCTTCAGGCCCAACGGTCACACCACGGACCTCTTGGTCCAGGGCGACACCACGGCCACGTTTGACGCGAACATTCTGGACGAGATCTACGCGATCGCCTGCCAGCGCACGCCAGAGATCAAGCCCTTCATGGTCGACGGCGATCCCTACTTCGGCTTTCTGGCGCATGACAACCAGTTGGCCGACGCGCGCAAGTCCACGTCGCAGTTCTACGCGGAGTGGATCGCGGCCCTTCAGGGTGGCATCGCGAAGGGTAACCCGATCTTCCGTCGGGCGACGGGCCTTCACGGCAACATCCTGATCTTCAAGGAGACGCATCTGCCCCGCGGCCTCAACGCGAGCGCATCCAACGTCCCCTTGGCGAACACCCGCCGCGGAGTCTTCTTTGGCGCCGGAGCCCTGATTCAGGCTTTCGGTCGGCACGTTCGCAACACCGACTCCCCCTGGAAGTTCTTCGCGGACGCCAGGGACCACGACGACGAAGCCTTCTGTTCGGCCAGCCTCATCACCGGACAGCGCGCCTACGGGGTCACGATCAGCGGATCGTATCGCCGAGTTGGCTCGCTTGTCGTCACCACCTACGCCAAGGACCGGATCAGCGGTCAGGGCGACCACGGCCAGCTCTACTAGGAGGTAGCCAATGGCAAACATCGAAACGGCCATCAAGAAGGAGTCTCCTCTCAAGGGGGTTATGGGCAACGCCTCGTCCGGTCCGATTCGCTACACTTTGGCTGCGAATCCCTCGGCCGCCGACACCTTCCAGTTCGAGGAGTTGGCGATCGGTGTCAGGGTTCAGGACGCCATCGTGTCCTGTTCCGACGTCGACACCCATGCCACGCCCACGGCTTCGCTCCGGGTCTACATTTCGGACGGCACGACCGAGATCGACCTCATCGCGAAGGCGGGCACACCGTCTACCATTCCCCAGGGTGGTGGAGTCGCAAGGCTCGACCAGCAAGAGGGGTGCGGCTACGTCGTGCCGAGCGCCGGGTTCTATCTCTACGTCGATTTCGTCGCCACCGCGGCTACGTTCGCGGCCGGCGTGCTCTCGGCCGGAGTCACGGTCTCGCCGCATCTGGCGCAGGGCGTCTAGCGAGGCTTCATCCGATCTCCTCAGATCGGTTCTCTCCTTTGTTGTGGCCCCGTCCGGCGTATCGGCGCGTCGGACGGGGTAGTACCTTGAGAACGGCCCTTGGAGGTGAGTCTTGGCACCGCTGAATGAGCATGGGAATTTCGGCGCAACGATCGAGGAAGTAAGGGCCAAGCTCGACCAGTCAACCTCCGCGCTGGCCAGGATCAAGCTACAGTGCTGCGAGACCATCGAGCGGCACCGCACAGAGCGGTTCTACTGGATGATCGAGAACTTCCAACTGAAGCTCCGCATCGGCAAGCGCCGCTACAGTCTGAGGCAGGACTTCTCTCCACCCTTGAGAGCCATCGAGGGCGATGAGTGCTGGGTGTGGGAGGACGGGTCAGACACCCTGACGCACGATGTCTACCGCAAGAGCGCCCAGTGGGTGGAGCGACAGGCGACGACACAGCAGTACCGAGGGCAGCCCCGAGAGTTCGCCACCGAAGGCGGCTACATGGTGCTCGACCCGGTGCCAGACTCCATCACGGCGGACATTCTAGTGGGTCGCGGCATCAAGATCGTGCCTCCTCCAGAGCGGCGGTGGAATGGCACCACCTGGGACTTCCCGACCGACGACTTCACGAACGAGTGGTTCACGGAGGGCGCGTCGTTGGTGGAAACACACATGCGCTACAAGCTCCTGGCGGGGCCCATGAAGAACCCAGAGGATGCCGCGGTAGCGGCTGGCGAGTACGAAGAGATCAAGCGCGTCATGGAGGTCGAGACCGACGAGGACGACGGCGTATCGCCGATCGACCCGTGGCCGGCACACTTCTAAGGGATGCCCAAGAAGCAGACCAAGATCATCACCTTTGGGGAGATGACCCCAGACTCGGGCCTCTTCGCTGGAGCGGACACCGAAGTCTTGTTGCGCGCTGGCTGCGCGATGTACTCAGGCCAACCGATGCTCATTCCGAAGATCCGCAAGATCTTGGGGAGCACCCCGTCGGGCGTTACGGGATTTGACATCAACTCGACCTCGAGAGGGTTTGCGCGCCTCTTCTTCAACAACGACGAGCCCAAGATCTGGGAGTGGGTGCCAGACCCCCTGTCGTCGGCGGTGACAGACAGGACCCCCACCGTCGCCGTCTTTGAGGATCTCAAGCACACCTATTGGAAGTTCGGCCCCGACTATCTGTGCATCCCGCACGAGCGCGGCACGGCCGCTGTTTCACTTGAAATGGATGAGGTTTTGGGAACGAAGTTTGAGGCCATGATCCCTTCAGGGACGCAAGTTCTAGGCCCCCACGTTGGCCAGGTCAAGAGCCACCTCATCATCGCCGGAGGCTGGGATTCCGTCAATGGTGCGAATCCGGCGCAGTGGAACTGGAGCGCCAGGGCGGACCACACCCTTTGGACCGCGGCGAGCAACGAGGCCGGCTTCGCCGAATTGACCGGAGAGCCCCAGGGCAATGAGATCGAGGGGCTCGTCACTTGGAACGACTTCGCCATCTTCTTCACCCGATCGGCGCTCTACCGCATCGGGTATCAAGGGGGTGCTGAGAAGTGGGATCCGCAGCAAATCGGACAGGCGCATCAGACGCTCTTCGGCCTGCCGGCGATCAAGGCTGGCCGCGACTGCTACTACATTGGTACTGATGGGCCGCGCGTCATCGTAAACGGCGAGGAGAGTGTGCCGATCGGCCGCGGCAAGGTGGCTCGCGAGTTGATGGACCGCACCGGCTCTAATCGGGCCATCCAGACGCTAGTAGGCGGCGGGTACGACAAGACGTGCGGCCTGTGCTACTGGGTCTATGAGGCCTCTGGCGGCTTCTGGTGGGTCGCGATCTACCACATCGAGAGCGACGAGTTCACCCTGTTGAACCTCGGAGACCCGCACAACGCCGCCAACAGGTGGGGCGGCGTAGGCTCGTTTGACGAATGGGCCGCTAGTGGCGCTGGAGCTCGGGCCGCGGTGGGCGCCCTGGGAACAACGTCCTTCTTCGACCAGACGAAACCTCTGGGCTCTCTAGCAATCCTTCACAGCTCCTCGGAGTCTGCGGACTGGCAGGTATGGGCCCAGCACTTTGATGACGGCTCCAGTGGCATCGCCCACAACACCTACGAGGTGAAGATCAAGACGAAGATCGTTCGCCTTGCGCAACACAAGAGCGAGATTCTTGAGGTGCGCCCTCTGTGGCGAACGAACGTTGCAGGAGAGGCGATCAACCCGACCATCGACATCGAGTATGGCGACGTCCCGATGCTCAAGAGCACAGAGGCGGGGGTGTCTTCGCCGCTAACCGTTGACGTCGCCGACTCGGACAGCGCGGCCCGGGTGCGAAACGACTTGCCTGGTGCCAACGGCTTCTTCCACCGCTTCACCGTGAAGTTCCCCGCCCTTACTCAGACGGGGCTCACCACGGGCTCTGTCGCGACGGACTATCAGAAGCTCGAGGAGCTCTCTGGTCTCGAAGTCACCTTCAGGGAGTCAGGGAAGCACTCGCTCACATGACCACCGTAGCTGACCACCCAATGCCCTTGAGGGAGGAGAAAAATCCCGGCCTGCCATTCTTTCGCAGCCTCGTGAGGTTCTTGTGGTCCATCATGCGAGGTCGAGTGAACTGGGTCGGGGAGGCTGTCCTGGTCAATGCGACGACCCAGACGACGGTCTCCGACGAGCGCACCCTGGCCGGCTGTCAGATCTCCTTCATGGGACAGGACAACCCTGCCCAGCTGGCGCTAGCAACGGTCTACGTCGATCAGATTTCCGAGCAGTCTGGCAAGACCCCGGGCGGCTTCAGAATCAACCACTCGGACCCCGGCGCCAACACTACGGTAAGATACTGCATCAAGGGGTAGACGATGAGGTGGCTCACAGACATGATCGCGCGCTTCCTAGGGCTCTTCTCTCTCTCCGCCTCGGGTGCCACTGGAGAGCCTCGGCGCCTCCCGCACGGAGAGGGGTGGATCAACTTCGCCCTCATGGCCGCCGGAGCCCTGGTGTCTGCCAAGGGGACGAGCGACACCAACAAGGCGGCAGCGGCAGCGGCCAAGGAGGGCACGAAGACCGCCCCCTGGGAGCCGGCTCAGGAGCACTTGAAGTTTGGTCTTGAGGAGTCCCGTCGCCTCTATGACCAAAGGCAGCGCGTCCCGCCGCCCACGAGAGACCTCTCGCACCTCTTCGCCACGATCCCAGGAATGAGCCTGCTCAAGAAGCATGGGATGGCGATGCCCAACTTCGTCAACAACGCGACAGAGGCGCGGCGCGGAGGACCCCCAGAGAGTCAGCCGCCGCAGGGCCGCCCAGAGAGAGGGTCTCCTCGACCGGCCTTTGGTGGCGCGGACGAAAGCAACCGGCAGTCCGCCCTTGGTGGTGTGCGCCTCGGCCGGCCCTCGTTCGACGATGGCGCCGCAGGCGGCCAAGGGGCCCAGGTGGTCACGGACAGCATGTCTGATATGGGCTACGACGACGCGATGGCCCAATGGGACTACGACCAGGGGTTTGAGGGTCGGGAGCTCGACTCCTTCCTGCGCCGGATGCGCTTCGGCGGAAGCGAAGGAAGCAGACAGCGCGGAGCGCAACTCTACTAGGACAGAAAAGCGATGGCGAAGAAAAAGAGCGGCGGCGGATTCGGCGGTGGTGTTGGCGCGCTGAACAAGCGCTTCAACACCTACCAGTCCGGCGAAGATCTGGACTTCAGCTCCGACACTCACGCGGCAATCAGAGACCGCTTCGGGCGAGAGTTCAGGCGTGAGGGCGATCAGCGCTACGCCGCGGCGATGGACAGGTTCAACACCGGCCTCATGCCCTCTTCGATTCAGGGTGTGGCCGCCGGAGAACTCCACGAGGCCAACCGCAACGCCTACAACGACGCCCTCTTGGACGCCTACTTGGGGATCCGCAGCCAGAACATGGGCCAACTGACGGACTTCGGCAACATGGAGGTCGGCAACCTTGGGAGCAAGCGCTCTGCTGGCGCCACGCGGTTCGCCGCCAAACAGTCGGCCGGCGCTTCGCGCTACGCGACCGACGCCAACCGCGCTATCGCCAACCGCAACGCCAACATCGCGGAGCAGCAATGGGCGTGGAATGCGCAGCGCGGCCTCGCGGACGACGCCTTCAATGACTCCTATGGACAGTGGAGCTACGATCAGAACTTCGACCCACAGGCGCTCGACGACTACTTGCGTCGGGCTGGCGGAGTCGGCGGCCAGGGCAGTCAGACAACGCAGCCCTTCGTGCCGATCAACCCGCAAACCATGATCGGCAACACTATGACCGGGATCGGCGCGATGAGACGGGGGTGACCATGATCCTTGAGGAGTTCAGGAGAGTCTACAAGGGGCGCGATTCTACGACGTGCTCTTGCGGTCACGAGGTCTCTTTCCCCTCACGCTCTGGCGGGAGTGAGTGCGAGGCAATTTGCACCGGCTGTGAAAAAAACTACGGAGTCTTCGAGTCCGCAGAGGCCGCCCGAGCCGCGGTGGAGGAGTAGGCATGCCCCAGAACTACGGCTACGAAGTTAGCGACGAGGCCCAGCGCAGGGCGATGAGGGATGCCTGGTTCCAGGGCGGGCTTTCTCTCATAGGGAGCTACGACGACCTCGGGACAGCCATCGGTGGCGCCGTGCGCGCGGGCGCAGGCGCGCACCGTGAGTCGATCGGGCGCTCCTATGACATGGAGTCGGCGCAGGCTCAAGAGCAAGAGGCGGACCAGGAGGAGCTCGAGGAGTTGAACCGCCGGCTCGAGGCGGTCAAGAGCCTGCCGCCAGAGATGCAGGAGGAGATGCAGCACTACGTCCATACGGAGAAGTTCTGGGACGTCATGGCGAAGCAGGGCTTTAAGGAGGAGACCGACGATCGCGCCAAGCTGCCCTCTGGCTATCGCTATGGTGAAAGTGGAGACGCCGAGCGCATTCCGGGCATAGAGGTGGAGGGGCCGTCTGACTACACTCTTGGGGACGCGCGCTACAGCGGCGAAACGAACAAGATGGTCGCCCAGAACGCCAAGCCTGCCGGAGAGAAGGGGGAATCTCTGTACGTGTCTCCCGTAGCCGGGGAAAAGGACGGCAAGCAAGGGAACTGGTACCGCGGGAAGGATCCGTCCACGCCCTCAGTCTTCGTGCCCTACGAGGGCATGGATGACACCGACGACTCTGTTGACTTCTTCGACGCGGTAGAGGGCAAAGTGAACCCGGAGTACGACGACGCTTTTTCGCAATGGAAAGAGGAGAACAGGGGAAGGGCTCCAGACCAGCGCTCGCCGATGCCCGATCGGGCCGCCATCTGGGCGGGGTGGGAATCGAAGCTGAAGGGTGAGGTGGCGCCCGAGGACACTCAGGTTCCTCTTGGGCCCGGTGGACAGGCAGAGGGCCCCATCACGGTGCCCAACGAGCGTCCTGGCCGACCCGGTGAGGTTCCTGGCAGCCCCGCGCCGGCGCCCATTGACATGCCCGCGGAAGCAGCGCCTCTCCCGGTTCCACCGGGCGCGACACCCGAGAACTTCATCGAGGCTGGGATGCAGTCTGGAGATACTCCCGCAGGAATCATTGAGGCCGCTGGACAGTACGGGCCGGAGTTCGCTGCCGCGGTGCAGGCTGCCCTCGGAGGGTAGCCTATGGGCTGGGCAGATGAATACCACAATCGGCTGAGCGCTCAGACGCCCACGCCTCCCGCGGATTGGACTCGCGATTGGGAGGGGCGGCTCGCTGCCGACCTTGAGCCACCGAAGTACCTGCGCCGGCCGGAACCAGAACCCCCGGCGCCCACCGTCCTCGACGCTGTGCCCCCAGAGGGCGCCCTCCCCACCCCGCCGCGGAGCATGATCTCAGACGAGAGTCTCAAGGGGCCCGGCCTCTTCGAGCGCGGAGAGCAGCTTTCCGAGGACATCGGAGCGCTGCGGGGTACGTGGTTCGGTCGCTTCCACAAGCGCCTGTGGGCCAACGCAAAAGGGGTGGCCAAGGCTATGCCTCCTGGCCCTGGCAATCCCTTCCCTCTCGGCGCCTTCGACCCGGTTGGGGCGGGGGAGCAGAAGAAGGTCGCCGACGAGCACTTGACCGCCTACAACGTGGCCAAGCAACGACTCCTTGACACGCCCCACCCCCAAGGCGTCCTGGGCCGCATGGAATCCGTGGCTCGTGGTGGCGCGGCGGGCGGTCAGGAACTCGCCGGGTTTGCTTCACAAGAGGTCTACGCCGCCCCTCTGGGAATCGCGGCCAGCGCTGCGGTCCCACTGCGAGCCGGAATGCTGGCCCGCCGCGCGACTGGTGGCGTGGTGAACGCGGCGGAGAATGCCCTGATCGAGGGCCTCGAGGGCAACAACGTCTGGCAGGCTGCGGCGGTCGGTGGGGTCTTTGGCTTCGCCCTGGGCGGGCGTGGTGGTCGGATCATGGGCGCTGCTGCCGCCGACGACGCGGCGGCCCGAGCGGTGCCCGAGGAGGCCATAGAGAGCGTGCGCCGCAAGGTCGAGCAAGAGTTCGATCGACAGTTTGTCCGCAGGATGATGGAGGAGCCGGACCCATCCAAGGCCTCCGCAATGCGCAAGGAACTCTCGGCGGCTACGGCGCGCGGCGAGTCGATCGCAGCAGAACACCTTGACGATTCGATTGTGCAGGCTGGCATCGAGGCCCGAGCGGACACGTTGCAGCGAGAGAACCCCGAAGTGGACATCTTCGGGCTGTCGGACGAAGAGTGGGGCGATATGGCGCGCGGCCAAGCGGCCGCCGACGCGGGCTTCCGTGATGGCGTCAAGGTGGTTGAGGCGCGCGAGGCGGGCATGACTCGAGACGAGTACCGTCGCGCGATCTGGGAGGGAGAGAACACCAAATCAAAGACGCTGAAGTCTGGCGAGCAAAGGTCCTACCTGCACGAGAAGGGCAGTTGGCGGGCCCGCTATGACCCAGAGGTGCATGGGCCAGATGAGTTTGACCCCTCGTCGGCAGCAGACGAATGGCTGACGGGCGAAGAGCTGGCCAGCCGTCAGGCCGAAGAGGCTGCGAGGCCCAAGCCGACCGCCGCAGCCAGCAAGCGTCCTGTGCCCGAATACCAAGAAGGTCCGCTGCTGGGGCGGCGCACGGATCAGGGCGACTTCGAGGATGTCGCCCGAGAGGCCAGAGGAGGGGCGGTCGCCCTCCTGTCCGTGGGCCCGAAGCTCTCTGCCATCCCCGACCCCAAGGCGCTCTCGAAGGTTGGCCAGAAGATCCGAGAGTTTGTGACTACGACAGGCAAACTCTCTCGTCTCGAAGAGCCAACGTCCGTGGGCCGCAAGTTCATGGACATGCTCAAGCGCAAGACGACGACGGCGGCTGACATCGCCGAGAGCGAGCGCCTCGTGACGGGTCGCGTGCTGTCCCGCACAACGGCCGCGGACTTCATCGTCAGTGACTTCGACGGCGCGCTCAATGCGACAATGGACGACCTCGCTACCGCCGGCAGCGGGCTCACGCGGGCTGACGTTCTGGACTACGCACGCGACGGGCTCGAAGGGAAGAACGACGATCTCTCGGAGATCTCCCCCGCCCTGCGCGCGGCCACTAAACGAATGCGCACGCTGATCGACACCTTGGGCCGTGAGACGCGAGACTCGGGGATGATCTCCAAGGAACTGGGAGAGGTCATCAAGGCTGGCGAGGGGAGCTATCTGAACCGCTCGTTCGCCTTCTTCGGCAAGCCTGACGAGTGGCGAAAGATCGTGCTCGAAGAGGAGCCGTGGCGCTACGACAACATGAAGGAGTTCGCCGCGAAACTCTACCCTGAGATGTCTCCAGAGGAGCTTGACGGCGTGCTCCTGGGCTACCTCTCCGAAG
>Ga0255048_10001357_pt1 | contig 17082 bp, 28 predicted proteins | sample JV7_2_2_MG_FD_183619 | JGI IMG/M metagenome (GOLD analysis project Ga0255048, IMG submission 183619) | Seawater microbial communities from Jervis Inlet, British Columbia, Canada - JV7_2_2 | ecosystem: Environmental > Aquatic > Marine > Inlet | place: Canada: British Columbia | collected 2016-10-06
TTAACAAATAACAATGGATCAGTTGTTAGTTATTCTGGGAAAAGGAATAATAAAAGTATAACCCTTAAAGAAAAAGACCTTGTTGGCATCCCCTGGCGTGTTGCATTGGCATTACAGGCAGATGGATGGTATTTAAGACAGGACATTATCTGGCACAAGCCTAATCCTATGCCTGAATCAGTTACAGACAGATGCACTAAATCACATGAGTATATATTTCTATTAAGTAAGTCGGCCAAGTATTTCTATGATTCTGATGCTATTAGAGAACCTGCAAAAGAATCTTCTTCTGAAAGATATAAATACTCGTTTGGTTCAGATTCGCAGAAAAACAGGGAAATGAATGAAACTGTACCGATGGGCGAAAGAGAATATACAGGTTACCGAAATAAACGCTCTGTATGGACTATTAACACCAAACCATATAAAGAAGCTCATTTCGCTGTATTTCCACCCAAATTACCTGAATTATGTATCAAGGCTGGTAGTAGTGAAGGTGACGTTGTTCTTGATCCATTCTTCGGTAGTGGCACAACAGGCTGGGTGGCCCAAAGATTAGGACGTAAATGGATAGGAATAGAATTGAATCCTGAATATATAAAGATTGCAGAGAAACGATTTATACAAAGAGAATTATTCACAATTATATAAGGATGAGACAAAATGGCTAAAAGATATACAGACACCGATAAATGGAAGAAGATATGGTTCAGGAAATTAAAGAACGATCATAAAGTATTCTGGATGTATGTCCTGGATCAATGTGACCATGCTGGAATCTGGGAAGTAGATTTTGAATTGGCTTCATATTTCTGCAACGGCATCAAAGAAACGGAAATCAGAGAAACATTCATAAAGCAATATCAAGAGTTCGATGATGGCAAAAGATGGTTTATAAAAGACTTCATAGAATTTCAATATCGTGGTTTAGACGAATCCAATAGAGTACATAATTCTGTAATTAATATCCTAAAAAGATATGGGTTGTATAAGGTTCTTATAAGGCCCTTATATGAAGCTAAAGACAAAGACATATACAAAGACCAAGCTAAAGATCAAGATAAAGATAAAGAAAAAGGGAAAAATTCTAAAAAAAATCAGCTTAAAAAAATAGAATCAGAATTGAATATATTACAGGCTGAATTTGATGCGGTTGATGTTTCGATTGAATTCGATAAATTTCAGGACTATTTAAAAGCAAACGGAAAAAAATACGCTAATTATAAATCTGCATTTCGGAATTGGTTGAGATCGGATTTTATCAAACCTAAGGAGCAGTATGAAAAAAACATCTATACAGGAAGCAAGTTTAAGAGTTGATGATCTATTTGAATTCCTGGATATAAAAGGATCACGGCCATTATATAACGAATTGATAGGCCTGATCATGGAATACTCTATGGATACCGTAAAGGCTGGATGGGTTGATATTATGCACGAATGCTCACCTCCGAATGGTCAGCTATCTGGACAGATTCCCAAATTGGGAAGAATCCGAGCAATATTCGATAAAAAGCAAACAGTAATCAATCAGGTATATGAGCCTGTAGAATCCTTACCTAATAAAGAAAAAGATCAACTGCATACATTTCTGAAAATGTGTCAGGATGATATTCAAGCGATTAAAGAAAAGAAATTAACGAAAGAACAGATGCTTGAGAATCATGCGGCATATTTAAAAAGTGTAGGTGCTAATCACGATTTAACAAAACAAGCACGGTGATCTATCACACATTCTACAAACCTAAAACGGTTGCTGAAAAAAGTAATCGTGATGCTGTACAGGCTGATTTAAGAATAAAATATTGTCCTAAATGCAGAAAGTGCTACGAATTAGATCAGGCTGTAACCAGGAATACCAGTAGAAGAACTTGTGTGTATTATGATGATTTTGTTACATACGGAAAAGAAAAAGTAATTTGCGAAATATGCGAGGGTAAATGATGATAAAATACAGAAAAGAACAAATTTTAAGTAAAATTCAGTCTGAAGTATATGATTTGGATACAGCTGGTAAAAAACCAAAAGAGATAGCACAGATTTTAGGCAAAGATAAATCTGGGATTTATAAAATCATTAAAAGATACAAAAAAATAATACAAAAGGCCGAAGAAGAATTGGAAATAATTGCATTAAAAAGATTAGAAAAACATAATAGATGGATTGCAATGATAGGTGGAGAAGAATTGAGTGAGCTTGAAAAATTCATGTTTATATGGGGTTTTGAGTCAGGCTGGAAATATTCAGCAATGGAAGAAGGAGATTAATAAATGAATTGTCCGAATTGCGGAGGCGGCCATGCAGTAAAAAAGGGATTCTATTATTCACAAAAAGATGGGGTAAAAAGCTCACAGAGATATAATTGCCTCGGCTGTAATAGGCAGTTCAGTATTTCGATGAGTGATGAGGTTAAAAATACAAGGGATTTGCCGAGGATATTGCTTTTAGATATTGAAACTGCACCGATGGAAGTCTATGTATGGGGATTGTATAAGCAGTTCATACCTCATGGAAACGTCATCAAGGATTGGTGTATTCTGAGCTGGGTGGCGAAATGGCTATATGATGAAGATACACAATCTGATTTAGTTACGGCAGATGAAGCGATGGAACGAAACGATAAAAGGATCGTTCAATCAATCCATAAATTATTAGATGATGCTGATATAATTATAGGCCATAATTTAGATAGATTCGATGATCGGAAGATTAAGGCAAGATTCATAACAAACGGAATTGAGCCGCCATCACCATACAGAACGATTGATACGCTAAAGATTACCAGAAGGGAGTTTGCCTTACCATCTTACAAACAGGATTATCTCACTAAATATTTCGGATTAACCAATAAAATTAATGTAAGTGAATTTGGTGGATTTGAATTATGGAAGAATTGCGTAACAGGAAACGAAGAAGCATTGAAAATCATGCTACATTATAACAAATACGATGTGATTGGTCTTGAAGAATTGTATCTAAAAATCAGGCCCTATATCAAGAACCATCCGAATCTCGGTGTGCTAATGGATGAAGATACTTGTCCGAATTGTGCATCGGAACATCTGGAAGAAACAGATTCCACTTATTTCACAGCCGCTAATAAATTTCCTGTCTATAGATGTTTGAATTGCCGCACACCATATATCAGGCACAAAAAGAATTCAAATACGGTACAAACCAACATGAGAAGTGTACCAAAATGATTCCCCATCTAAAGTGCAACTTGCATCTAATAAAAAGGTGTGTGACAAATGGTTGAGCAACCTTGGTGGATGCTACCATGATGGGGATATAATTAAAGGGAGAACAGAATGAAAAATGAATCAAATAGGGATGCAATTAGGCAATATCCTTGCAAATTATTTAATGACCATTATCAGAATTTCAAAGGTTATGGGATTCCGAAAGCTCAATTAGTCATTGCGGATATTCCGTACAATGTAGGCATAAATGCCTATGGATCAAACCCAGCTTGGTATGTGGGAGGTGATAATAAAAACGGGCAAAGCGAACTTGCTGGCAAAGAATTTTTTGATACAGATAAAGATTTCAAGCCAGCAGAATTCATGCACTTTTGCAGTAAAATGATGAGAAAAGAACCAAAGCAAAGAGGACAAGCACCAGCGATGATTGTATTTTGTGCTTTTGATCAGCAAATGTATTTAATAGAACTTGCTAAAAGATATGGAATAAACGGACATATCAATTTAGTGTTTCGCAAAAACTTCTCAGCACAAGTATTAAAAGCAAATATGAGAATTGTGGGAAACGCTGAATATGCGTTAGTTTTTTACAGAGATAAGCTACCGAAATTCAATAATAACGGAAAAATGGTATTTAATGTCATGGATTGGGAAACTGATGATAAAAACGAACTTTATGAGAAAATACACCCAACACAAAAACCTATTAAACTGCTGGAAAAACTAATTAAAATATTCACAGATGAAGGAGAAGTAGTAATTGATCCATTGGCTGGTAGCGGATCTACATTGATAGCCGCAAACAATTTAAATCGCAAGGCGTATGGATTTGAAATTAAAAAGGATTTTCACAAACAGGCGAAAGCGTGGATTAAAAAAAATAAAACCGTAAATGATGAAATAAAAGAACGTGGTTTTGCAACATTCCATGAAGAAAATATATCATTATTCGGATAGATTAAAGGGAGAATAGAGTGGATATAGAGCATATAAAAGCACATCATTTAATACTTGATACCATTATAGAGATTCAAGAAACTCAGATTTTCATTTTGAAAAAACTAAATAAATTAGAAAAAAAACTCACATCACATCCCATAAGAAATAAAAGATAAATTGAGTTGGGCTGATCACATCAAAAAAGGTAAACTAATCGAAGATGAATTTGCTGAAAATTTAAAAGATGTGGTGAAAGCGACTACTAAACAGGATGTATATGAACATTGGGATATTGAAGGAATACTACAGGGAAAACGATTGAGATTTGATGTAAAAGATATGAAGAAGTTTAATCGCAAGGATACTGAAACGCAGGATGAAATGGCTTGTGTAGAATATGTGGGAATTTCTGGTCATCCTGGATGGGTAAGAGGTAAGGCAGATGCTATTGCATTTAAAAGGCAAAAATATTCATGGCTTGTGGTAGATAGACAATCGTTATGGTATATGATAAAAAAGAAATTATGGGAAAGATACCATTCAAAATCTAAAAGGACTCAATATGCGAAAATTCCTTATTTCACTTATGATCGATCTATCTATGGTAAAAAAGATAAATTTTGCTGGGTTCCATATCCAGACATTGAAAAACTCTGGGGATTAAAAATTACCAATTCACATAATAACAGGGAAAATAAGGCATGATATTTGAACTCCTTAATTTCCCCTAAAGGGAGCAGATATGAAACACTATTTTCAATCACTATTTAATGAAAATCTAACATTCGTTTTAGGATGGGAAGCATTTGTATTATTTATGCTGTTAATGTTCATCTCGATCATCATCAGATTAAATAGAATCGAAAAGAAGCTGGAGGTAAATAATGATAATACTTGAAATAACTGAATGGATCATACAAGCGTTTATGCTGGGAGTGTTTATGTTGGGTGCTTCCATCTTTGTATTCTTTTTCACATTAGCATTCTTTGCAATAAAGGATTATAAAAACAAATGAAGATACCATTCATAACTGAAATAAAAGAACTGAAAAATAAAGTTGATGAACAGAGTATTTTGATCTCAGAAGCGGAAGGTCGGATAATATTCCTGAAAGAAGAAACAAACAAAATGCGAATCCAGATCGCCATGATCGAAAGAATCCTGAAAGAAGGTGAATCAGGTAAAATCGCAAAACATCGAATGATTGAAACAATCTATAACATACTACGATGACCACATACTATGGAAATACCAGACAATAACGGCTATGAATTTGAAGAAGCGGCAGAATTAGCCAGGAAAGCAGTAAAGCGACTCAATGTAACAAAGATCACAGTAGAATATCTATTCGCCAGGGATGACTTTGATTTAGATGAGATCAGATATTGCTATGCCATTGAACGATCTTGGCATCTTTTCACAACCGAACAGAAACAAATACTATTTTTTCATATTGTACAGGGATATAATTTCACAACTATAGGAAAATTAAATGGTTACACGCAACAAAACGCATCCAAAATCTTCCATAAAGCGTGTGAAATCATCCAAAATAACGTATAAATAGGTTGTGATTGCCCCTATATAAGTAGAGGGGTGATCCGTTCCCCTACTCGCCAATGAATAATCGAATGGTGGGCGACAGACAGGAATGACGGGTATGGTTCTCGAGAGCCTATTAAAATGCCAGACATCAATATACAATACTACAAGGCGAATGATCTTATTATGGCTGAGTACAACCCTCGCCAATTAACTAAAGATCAATATACGCAACTGAAGGATTCACTCACTCGATTCGGGCTGGTTGATCCTCTCATTGTAAACAAACACAAAAGCCGAAAGAATATCCTGGTAGGCGGTCATCAACGATTAAAGATAGCAAAAGAGATGGGCATGGATAAGATTCCATGTGTTGAAGTTGATCTGCCACTCGATCAGGAAAAAGAATTAAATATAAGATTGAATAAGAACGTAGGTGAATGGGATTATGACTCACTCGCTAATTACTTTGATGTAAGTGAATTGATGGAATGGGGATTCTCTAATGATGAACTGCAATTCTATGAAGATGAACCAGAACAAGGATTGATTGATGATGATGAGATTCCTGAAGTAGAAGAAGCCATAACAAAATCGGGCGATATATGGCTATTAGGTGAACATCGTTTATTATGTGGCGATGCGACAAAGAAGGAAGATGTTGAACGATTGATGGATGGGCAGAAGGCAAGAATGTCTGTTACATCACCGCCGTATGAGAATCAAAGAGATTATTCACAATGGGAATCATACCGTGACTATTTGAATTTCATTAGTCAAACTATCGAAAATTATAAAAAAATATCGGATAAGGATTTTATTGTTTTTTGGAATATGGGCAGTTCAGAGTCAACGAATAACTTTATTCCTGCTGATAATTATAAACAATTTATTGATAATGGATTCAAGTGGTTGGAGTGGATTGTATGGAACAAAGAATCTGCCACTTGGACAATTCCAAGAAGTCAGCATATAGAAAAAGGTCTATATATACCTGCATTAAGGTGGGAATCGTTAATGGTTTTTTCATTGGGGAAAAGACCCCATTTTGAATTATCCGATAAAAAAGAAATTAGAAACTGGCAGGAAAATGTTTGGGAAATGAATAAGGTAATCGGTTCTCAACAAAAAAAGATAGGACATCCAGCTTTATTTCCTGTTGAATTACCATATAGAGCAATCAAATCTTATTCTAAAAAAAATGAAAACATTTACGAACCTTTTTCAGGTGGGGGCTCAACACTCATCGCCTGTGAAAAGACCAATCGCAAATGTTATGGCATGGAAATAGACCCACATTACTGTGATGTAATTGTAAAACGATGGGAAGAATTTACTGGAAACAAGGCAGAACGGATAGAACGTGCAGAGAGTTGATAAACAACCACAATACAACGAGGGTGGAATAACTGGCAAAGGATGGAAGCCAGGGGAATCAGGCAATCCTAATGGTAGGCCAAAGAAAGGCGAAGCATGGGCTGATGTAGCGAATGAATTACTCAATTCAAAAGAGATAGACATCACAATGAAGATGGCTGATGGTAAGGTAAAGCGGTTGAGTCTGGAATCAGATAAATCATTTCGTCATGCTGTTATAGTAGGGATGATTAAAGAAGCCATGAAAGGAAATGTTCAGGCGGCAAAAGAACTGGCAGACAGGACTGAAGGCAAGAGCAAGGAAAGAAGGGAAGTAACTAATAAAGTTGAACCAATCAAGATAATGAGCTTTGACTAATAATTGGAAAGCAAACGATTTACGCAAGAGTATCATTCTGGATCCACATCGATTCAAAGTCGTGGTGGCTGGCAGACGATGGGGAAAATCTTATCTAAGTCTGATGTGGCTATTAACAAAAGAAATCCAACCAGGTGAACGTAGATGGATAGTAGGGCCTACATACAGATCATTAAAGAGTACGACATGGCCGATACTCAGGGCAATAATGAGACAGCATGAAGGTGCGGTTATAAATGAATCGGACCTATCAATCAAACTACCCAATGATTCGGAGATTGCTCTTAAAGGCTCTGAACAAGAGAATAACCTTCGTGGTGCTGGATTGGATATGGTTGTCATGGAAGAATTCTCATACATCAAGCCTCATGTCTATGAAGAAATTATCTATCCCATGCTGACAACAACTCAAGGTGAAGCCTTATTCATTGGTACACCTAATTCATTTGATCATCTATATGATTATTACTTACGGGGCCAGAGTGATCCTGATTGGAAGTCATGGCAGTTCACTACAGAGGAAGGCGGATTTGTACCAAAGGATGAGATCGAGAGAGCAAAAGCAACAATGGATGAGAATACATACAAGACTGAATTCCTTGCTGATTTCGTGAGTACAGGGAGCCGTGCCGCATACAACTTTGATCGCAAGATTCATGTTAAACAGGCTGAAGAATTAACTGCCAATCTATTCTGGGGAATGGATTTCAACGTCATGCACATGACTTCTGTTCTCGGATGTTCTTACTCTGATGGTTCTATACATTACTTCGATGAGATAAGGCAATCAAATTCTAATACTGAACAGCTGGCTATAGCCATGAAGAAGATAGCACCAGGAATAAATATATATCCAGATGCAACAGGATCAGCACGTTCAACAACTTCAAACAAATCAGATCATACCATATTACGGGATCATGGTTTTAATGTGATTGCAAAGAAAGTTAATCCGCCAATCATAGATAGAATCAACGCATTAAATCGGATGCTTGTTGATGCTAACGGTAAGGTACGAATGACAGTAGATCCGAAATGCACATACCTGATTAAAGATTTAGAGCAAGTACAAAGATCAAGGGATGGAAAAATAGAAAAATTAAAAGATATAACTCTCAGCCATGCCTTCGATGCTTGCTCGTATTACATTGCTTTGACGAATCCTGTGGTTCAGAGATTGGTAACAAGTTCACAATGGTAGGTTATGGAATATAATTTTCACGATAAAGTGATGCTTCCTTCACTCGGTAGGGATGTAGTCATGCAGTCTGTACAACGTGCAGAGAACGATTTGAAAAAGGATGAGATTGCTGAGAAAGATACTGCTCTTGATTTCTATTACAATAAGAAGTTAGATACACATCTGGCTCAATGGTTTCCAGGATCATCATTAGAACAAGTGCCGCCATTCGGTATGCGTATTGTACCGAGATTTGCAAAGGCAAGGATGATGCTATTCAAAGCACCACCTGAAAGATTTATCAATGGTGAACCAGCAGATGAATATAATGATCTTGCTTATCGTCTCGATAGTAAATCACGGGAATTCGCAGAGGTAGCGTGGCTCATAGGGAAGTGTCATTTCCGCAGTAAGTATTCGGATAGGCATGAAAGGATTGAATACGATATAGTCACTAACGCTAAAGAATATTATCTCTATGGTGAATCAAGTCCGTATGGCATAAGCTACGAAGTGGGGAAAGATTTAAAAGGTGATCGGAAGTTTGTATTCTGGAGTGAGTCAAGGAATGGTGAACCTGGATTGCATTTCTCATTCGATACTGTTGGCCGTGTTAATCCGATAGGCGACAATGTAGAGATGATTAATCCGTATGGTATCTTGCCTATCAGCAAGGTTGAATTCTCATCGGATAGTATGGATGTTGCAAGGGCTGGATTACAAGTAAGTATAGCGATGACTGAGATCGCTTTGGCCACACGGTTTGCATTGGGTCAGCCAGTTATCACAGGGATTGATACTGAGATTCCTAATTTGAAGGCTGGTATCGAAAGGCTAATATCATTACCAGAAGGTGCATCACTTCAATATGTATCACCAACGGGTTCTATTCGTGACATGATTGAATCCGTAAAGATGATGATTAATCAAGTAGGCCAGAATCATTCACTTGCTATCAGATGGGGTGAAGGTGGAACGCCACCAAGCGGTGAAGCATTGAAGATTATGAGCATGGAAAATCTTGAAAGCCGTGAATCAGATATACCATTATTCAAGGAATGGGAACATTCAAGATATGAAATAGATCGCACCATATTACAAGTACATCAGAATAAAACATTATCCGAATCTTATTCAGTTGATTTCGCTGAAGCTGGATTCCCTACTACCTGGGCTGAAGAAAAAGATAGATTGCAATTCCAATTAGATAACAACTTAATGAGTAGGAAAGAATTAATCCGATACTTTAATCCTGATATTCCAGATCAACAATTAGATGAAATGCTCGGTGAATTAAAAGAAGAACAAGAAGTACCAGCAGTACCAGAGACAGGATTATTACAAGCATTGAGGCAACCAGTTGGCTAAAGATAAAGCGGCACAGGATTTCGCAAGGGCGATAGAACGAGTACAGTCTGAACTCGTCAGTCAGATATTTGATTTAAGGAATCAAGGATTGACAAGGGATGAGATCGTATTGGTATTGCAGACTTTAGATATGGAAGATTTGATCATGGATCGGCTGGGATTGAGTTCTGATCTTGATAACCTGATGCTTGAATATCAAGCAGTATTAGGTTCTATGGAAATGACGGGTGCGGTAACAGATGAAGTATTAACTGCATTACTCAGAATGGACAATAGCACATTCATGAAACAGATAGGATTGATGGGTGATCAAATCAGAAATGAAGCGGCAAGGGGGATTATAGCTGGTGCAAGTGAAGCTGATATAGCACAATCAATTTTAAAGGGTGCTGGTGGTGTATTAAGGCCCGATCAAGCCGAGACCTTAGCCAATACAGCATTGAATACTTTCGAACGTAATGTAACGGTTGAGATGGCTTCTGATGATCCAGCGAATACAAGATATATTTATCAAGGGCCAGTAGATGATAGGACGAGAGACATCTGTATTGATATGATGAGTGCTGGTGCATTAACCAGAGATGAAGTTGATTCGACTTTTCCTGGAGCCTTTGGAGATGGTGGTGGATTTAACTGCCGTCATAGATGGGCAAGGGAAACGAGTTCAAGTGGAAAATTATCTGATCAAAAAGGTGCGAAACAGGAAAAAGATAAACGAATAGATAAATTAAAAGAGAAAGGAAGATCGTGGCAGAAACCTTTAACACCGCAACAGCAACTGGAACAACGTGGCTAAAGCACAAGACATAATAAAATACAAAAAATCGTTCTGGAAGAAACTCGGTGATGAGATTTCAGATAAGATTCGTGTAGATACAATAAGCGGTAAGGATGTCAAGGGTAAAGCATTTAAGCAATACACAACAGATTATGCAAACAGTAAAGCATCAAGAAAATTTAAAAGGCAATCATCAACAAGCACAAAGCCTGATCTACAACTGACGGGTGATATGATGAGGAACCTACAAACAAGAGGTGCAACAGAAGATGGTGTAACAATCGGATGGTCTGGCACACTTGCTCAAAGGGTTCAATGGAATGATGATATGGGAAGAACTGTAACATCAACTGCACAACCTTTATCGGATAAGATTGCGAAGTTTGTTGAAAACCAATTAGGAAGAATTACAGATGCTAATATTAAAAAGTACGCATCGAAGCCAATCAATTTCAGGATAGGCAGATGATTTTCATAATACTCAAATCAAAGAGGTTAAAATGAGTGAAACACAAGTCGAAGTTCCAGACGTTAAACAGGAGTCCACTACAGTTGCAAGTGAAGTAAAGCAACCCATCGATCAAGTACCTTACGCACGATTCAAGGAATTAGTCGATGAAAAAAACACCATGAAAGCAGATTACGAATCTTTGAAGAATAAGGTCAAAGGCGAGAGTGAATCCAGACAGCTTAAAGATATGGAATCTAAAGGCGAATATGAAAAGATCATGGCAGACATGAACGCAAGGCTGGAAACTTCTGAAAAGAAATCTAAAGCATGGGATGAATACCAGGCAACACGGAGAGATTCGTTACTATCGAAACTGCCTGAAGATGATCGTGCTGTTTATGATGGGCTTCCGCTGGATAAGCTGGAACTCCATGTAGATAAGTTCAATACGAAGCCTTCACCAGCTTCAGTTGATAATTCACAAGCAACCTCTACAGGCGGATATGCTACGTTTGAAGAATGGGCGGCTGTTGATCCTGATGGATACAAAAAAGCCAACGATCCTCAAACATCTGGCAAGATCAAAATAGCTTATGGGGGCTGATATTTTCAAAGCACTCGATCCTGAAAACGATCTCAAGCACACGAAAGTGAATGGTGGCGAGGATATTGATTGTACCTATAAAGATAAAAAGGTCAGTTATGATGATTACATCGATATTCATGAAGAACGTGGCGAAAGATTAGCAAAAGGAAAGAAGCCTGGAAGTATTGGTTCATTTAGTGGATTTGGCCCTGGAACGATGAAGAAATCGTATGAAAAATAATTAATAAACAAACCATACAAAGGAATATAAAATGGCTTTAACTAACACATCAACTGCCGCTGGTGGTCTTGGAAAGACAATCGGTGATGCAGTTATCGCATTCAATCATGTGAATGTGATGTATCCACTTGTAACTGTAAAACAGGCCGCAAGAGGATCAAACTCGGTTCAGTTTTCGGATTGGACAAAACTAACTTCATCAAATGTGACTGCCGCTACTCAGGCAACCGCTACAACTGCTGTCGCTATCACATCAGCCGCAAGAACTGCGACTATCTCTGAGCACGTTATCGAAGCAGATGTATCTGATTTGGTACTAATGGGATCAGGTGATAATGTGGATTCTAATGCTGGCCCAGCACTCGGAAATTCTGTCGCCTCGAAACTTGATGATGATCTTGTAGAATTAGGCAAATCATTCTCGCAAACAGAATGTGGTGCTGGTACTTCTCTTGCTCTTTCTCATATCTTTGGCTCAATGAGACAAATGAGAGCCGCTGGAGCTCCAATGCCGTATAGCCTGGTATTGTCTCCAAAGCAAGTATGGGGTTCAAAAGGAATTATATCCCTACTTCATAACTCAGCTTCTGCTACAACAGATCAGTCTAAACCAGTTGCTTTAATGGGATCGAAGGGTGAAGAAGCCTTCCAGAGTGGTTACGTTGGTTCGATTGCTGGATTCAATATATTCTGGTCAGATCAGATTGACGAGAATGTTGGATCAGGTGGAGATGCCGCTGGATTTGCTATGAGCAAAGGTGCTATTGGTCTTGGTGTTGGTGCTGAAGGTTTATTCCGCATCAGATCAGAACGTAATGAAGCCGCAAGATATACAGCTTATGTTGCTGTTGGATTCTGGGGTGAAATTGAGATTAAAGATGCTTATGGTGTCTATATCTTAAGTGACGTTTCTTAATCACTAATCAATAATGATAACGGGGGGACTCGTTCCCCCCTTTATTAAGGATAAATATGAAATACTTTAAAAAGCCAAACGGATCGGTAATTGAATATGATCCACTCAACCATGATTTGAAATCTCTGAAAAGCAGATTCGAAGAATGCCAGGAAGATGGATCACCGAAACCTAAAGCAAAAAAGAAAAAAGATTAATTAAACAACCAAGATGCCCATGAGAGTTGTCAAGCTCGGTAAGGCATAAGAAGGAGAAACAAGATGGCAAACAAATACGCAGTAGTAGAAGCACAAAATTTAGCGATGGGACAATCAGGCTCGATATTCGTAACAGGCACAACAGCAGTTACTTGTGGTGCTGGAACAGGGATATTCGTAGCAATCCAATTCATAGAAGATACAGTTTTCGCATCAGGTGCTGGTGGCCTTATAGCAGAAACAGAACAATTATTCCCAGATGATACTGGTGCTGGTACATTGATTGATGCAGATGGTGGTGCGGCTATAGATGGTGAAACCTTTCCACAGGGAATGACAATCTTTGGTAGATGGTCTGGGTTTACATTGGCTTCTGGTGCTTGTATGGCATACGTAGGCTGATGATTAATCTTGGCCTTAGGCTTCAGTCGATTGTTACCCAAACGGCTCGCCTTGCTCGTGATTTATGGAATACAATAAATGACACATGGCAGAATGAAGCACGCAAGTGGGAAGATATAGTTTAAAAATTTAATGAATAGGATATTATTATGGCTACTTTAACAGGCAACTCAGTTGCTTCAACATACAAACAATTATTAAAGGTAACATCTGAAGGCATCGGTGCAGATGCTTCAGCAAAATACATAGAAGATGGATTAGGTACAGATTCAGCACTATCAATCTCGACAACACGGGTCGGAATTGGGACTGCGGCTCCTGATGCACCACTTCATATTTATGAAAATGCTGGTAGTAATACTGAAATAAAAGTAGAAAATATTCACGCTTCGGGGAGTGCAATTTTTAAAGCTGTTTCACATACTGGTAGATGGGCGCAAATACAATTCGGAGATACTGCTGATGAAGATAGAGCAAGGGTAGCTTATGATAACGATAATGATAAAATGTTGTTTAAAGTCAATGGAAGTGCTGATGCTTCATTAGTTATCGACTCAGCAGGCAATGTTAATGTTGGTGGTACTACTAATTTTGGTTTATTTACAGTAACACAATCAACTGATACTAATGCAGGTGGTATTGGTGTTGTAGATAGTGGCAATTCTAAATCAGGAAGATTGTGGTCAAATGGAACAAATATATACCTTAGTTCAGGTGCTACTGGTACAGGTAGTTTAGTTTTAAATGAAGGCGGTGGCAATGTCGGAATTGGAACTACGGCTCCTGGTCAACTCCTTGATGTTAATTCAGGTGGTGGTAATATGATTGCAGACGGATACGACACTCACTCACTTGCCGTCTATAAAGAAAACATTGAAGATGCATCTGGTTATCTTGACAAGGTATTAGCCTGTCCTGCTCAAAAGTGGAATCGCAAACCTTTTGTTTCCGCAAATGAAATCAAAGAAGCGGTATTGGAAGAATTTGGTGAAGATGTATTGATTGAAGAAGCGGTAGAGGCTCAAGATGCAGTTTATGAAACAATCGTGGTTCAGGAAGCTGTTGAAGAAGAACTATGGGCTGAAGGTGATGAATTACCAGAAGGCATAGAAGCTGGTGATGTGAAAACAGAAGCACAGGAAGAAGAAACTGAAGAACAGTTGGTATCTGAAGCGATTGAAGCAAAAGATGCGGTTTATGAAAAACAATATTCAGTCTGGGACGAGCTTTTTCCTGAAGATAATTCCCACAGACAAAAGGCGTTATACAATATGCCCGATGGTGATTTAAAAACTTGGATTGATGATTGGTGTGAAGCCAAGCGTGTAGAGATGCGACCTGAAAACAAGTGGCAGAAGAAACGATTAGGATTAGTTGCTGATGCTGAATTAACGGCTGAACATCTACCTGAAGTTGTTTCTATTAACGATGATGGCGAACCGACTGGTATTGATACGATGACCTACATCGGTATTCTGCATAACGCAATCCAAGAACTTTCAGCAAAAGTGGAAGCATTAGAAAACGCATAAATAACTTCCCAATTATGGGAACTAACAAACAAGGAGTTACAATGTCGAAAAAAGAAAAAGAACCGACATATAAGCTGTTCGAGAAAGAGTACACACAAGACGAGTTGAACGAATTAAGCGGTGAACAAAAGACAATGATTCAACACAGAGATGATTTGATGAATAAGATTGGTAGAGCCGAATTTAACTTGGTTCAAATGCGGTTTGGTTTGAAAGCCTTTGAAGATGGGTTAAAGGAAACTTTTGAAGAAGAATAGAAGCACCTCATACGACATCCCAGTTAAGTATGTTTTTGTGGGACTGTAATCACCTTATCCTATGTTTAAATGGCTAAACCTGAAACCGCAAGAAGCTATCGTGGGTCTGTGGTTGATGATAATGCTATTATTTCTATCAACATCAAATGGCTCGGACAACTCTTGGTACTGGTTGGGATGCTCGTTTATGGGTATTGGCGTATTGAGAGTAGACTGGGAAGCCTTGAAGAAGCGATGGTTGCGAATGACATTAAAATTGGGAGTTTACTTGACAAACATATCGTTGAAGAAACTTTACAGCGAGAGCAATTAGAAGATAAGGTAAATTTCTATGAGAAAGAATTTAATATCAACCCACTCAGTTGGGGCAAACGGAAAAAGAAGTAAATGGGTAGTCTGACCATCCACTTGAGATGTGCGAATTATGCTACATTGCGTTATGCAAATCTGCGTATTAGTATGAAAAACAAGGATTAAACATGAAAATTAGTACGAAATCATCGGAACGAAGAATTTCGGAATGAGAAAGATACTATCAATCGTGTTCTATCACATGGGTCATACCGCAGATAGACTGCCCTGGTTTAATAGCCCAACTTATGAATGGGTGGAAGATAGGCTCGGAAACTTGCATCAATGGGCTATGTGGCAGTCGGTACAGTTTGATGATTACTACGAAATATGGCAATCCAATAACCAAATTACAAGGTAGCATGAAGAATGGATTTCAATTTATTGATGGAATCATGGGGAACACTTGGTGCAACTGGTGTAATCAGTTTATTATTCGGTTTTATGATAACCAATTTAATCAAGAGCCAAAATGCACAATCTGAATCACTTGATAAAATTCAGGTGGATATTGCAAAAGCAGAATCTACATCGGACAACGTCCAGGGAATCTTACTCAAGTTGTTAGATCGAATCCAGAGAGAAAGTGAACAACAGAATGATGAAAGAAATAGAAGGCATGAATCCATGATTGAAGCGTTAGGTGATGTTGAAAAACAACTATCAAGAATGGATGGCGTAATGTCCAGAATGAATGGCAATAGCAAATGAGTGTCGAGAAGCATAGAGAAGAAGTAATCAAATACCTCACTAAGTTGAATGAGAGACAGATCACTATTTTTCATAGGGTTGAAAAGATTGAAAAGCATCTTGAATTATTGAATGGCAAGACCAATACAAATAATGTCGAGATCGCAAAGATTAAAACTTGGGGAGGGGTAGCATTGTTTGCTATCCCCATAATTGTAAACTTAATAATGAAGGTGTCATAATGGAATGGCTACAAATGAATTGGGAATGGGTTCTGCTTGGATTCATGATTCTGGAAAAACTTGTAAAAATGAGTCCATCTGATAAAGATGATATTCTATTGGATGTTATCTTTCAGGGATTAACTAAAATGGTCAAGGGGGAAAAGAAATGAGTTGGGCATCGAAATATGTAGAACGGCAGATCAAAAAACGAGGTGCGAAAGGTTTCTTTTTATGGGTTGCTGGATTGATTGCTAAAGCGACACCATCAAAGAAAGATGATCAGATGTTGGAAGAAATTAAAAAGGTATTAAAGAAATTCTGATGCCAAGATTCGGAAAGCGAAGTAAGGAACGGATGAAAGGTGTTGATGCTAAACTTCAAAATGTCTTTAATGAAGTGGTGAAGGAATTTGATTGTGCTATCATTGAAGGATTACGAAGCCAGGAACGGCAGAATGAATTGGTGGCTCAAGGTAAAAGTAAGACCAAA